>Ga0209566_100218_pt1 | contig 57142 bp, 49 predicted proteins | sample Araplavi_mTSA_r2_2_FD_184287 | JGI IMG/M metagenome (GOLD analysis project Ga0209566, IMG submission 184287) | Arabidopsis root microbial communities from North Carolina, USA - plate scrape CL_Cvi_mTSA_r2 (SPAdes) (version 2) | ecosystem: Host-associated > Plants > Roots > Endosphere | place...
CCGCGACATCGACGAAGCGATCCGGATGTCGAACAGCACCGACTATGCGCTGTCGTCGTCGGTGTGCACGAACCGCTTCGATCACATCACGCGCTTCATCACCGAGCTGGAAGTCGGCAGCGTGAACGTGCGCGAAGTGCCGGGCTACCGGCTCGAGCTGACGCCGTTCGGCGGCGTGAAGGACTCGGGGCTGGGGTACAAGGAAGGCGTGCAGGAAGCGATGAAGAGCTTCACGAACACGAAGACGTATTCGCTGCCGTGGTAAGCGGTGTGTAAGCCGCGCGCACCGGTTTCGCGGCCGGTGCGCGCGTCGATCGGTGCGTTGAGCGGCGCGTTGATCGACGCGTTATTCGATCGGCTCATATCGATAGCCGATTTGCGTTTTTGCCGTGCCTCGACGCGTCGGTAGAATTCGCGGACTTCTCGAACGGCACGCGCGTGCCGCGGGATCATTCCCTCCAATCATTCGGGGTCCGCACCATGAAAATCCTTCGCTCCATCCTGGTCGTCGCCATGCTGCAGGCCGTTTCGGTCACGAGCGCACTGGCTGCCGACGACCTGTCGCAGATCAAGTCGTCCGGCGTGTTCCGGGTCGGTACCGAAGGGACGTACGCGCCGTTCACGTACCACGACGAGACCGGCAAGCTGACGGGCTTCGACGTCGACATCGCGACCGCGATCGCGCAGCGTCTCGGCGTGAAGCCGCAGTTCGTCGAAGGCAAGTGGGACGGGTTGATCGCGGGCCTCGACGTGAACCGCTACGATGCGGTCGTCAACGAAGTGTCGATCACCGACGCACGCAAGGCGAAATACGATTTCTCCACGCCGTACATCACGTCGCGCGCGGTGCTGATCGTGCGCGCGGACAACACGACGATCCGCTCGTTCGACGACCTGAAGGGCAAGAAGTCCGCGAACACGCTCACCAGCAATTTCGGCAAGCTCGCGGCCGCGCATGGCGCGGACGTCGTGCCGGTGCAGGGCTTCAACGAATCGATCGACCTGCTGAGCTCGGGGCGCGTCGACGCGACGATCAACGATTCGCTGTCGTACCTCGATTTCCGCAAGCACAAGCCGGACGCGAAACTGAAGATCGCGGCGACCGACGCGGGCGGCGCCAGCGATGCATCGGGCGTGCTGCTGCGCAAGGGCAGCCCCGCGCTGGTGGCCGCGATCGACAAGGCGCTCGCGGACATCAAGGCCGACGGCACCTACGCGAAGATCTCGCAGAAGTATTTCGGCCGCGACGTGTCGCAGCCGTGACGCGAGGCTGAACGATGCCGGCCTGGCTTCACCTGATGGCGGAATCGCTGAAGCCCCTGCTCGTCGCGGGGCTCGTGTTCACGGTTCCGCTCACGCTCGCGTCGTTCGCGATCGGTCTGCTGCTCGCGTTCGGCGCGGCGCTCGTGCGGCTGTTCGGGCCGCGCTGGGCGCAGGCCGCCGTGCGGTTCTACATCTGGCTGTTTCGCGGCTCGCCGCTGCTCGTGCAGCTGTTCGTGATCTTCTACGGCCTGCCGAGCGTCGGCATCGTGCTCGATCCGCTGACGGCCGCCGTGATCGGCTTCTCGCTGAACGTCGGCGCGTACAACGCGGAGGTGATCCGCGGCGTGATCGAATCGATTCCGAAGGGGCAGTGGGAGGCCGCGTACTCGATGGCGATGACGCGCCCGCAGGCGCTGCGCCGCGCGATCCTGCCGCAGGCCGCGCGCGTCGCGCTGCCGGCTTTGTCGAATTCGTTCATTTCGCTGGTGAAGGACACGTCGCTCGCGGCCGTGCTGACCGTGCCGGAGATCTTCCAGGCCGCGCAGCGGATCGCGGCCGTGACCTACGAACCGATGATCCTCTATACGGAAGCCGCGCTGATCTATCTGCTGCTCAGTTCGGTGCTGTCCACGCTGCAGCGTCGCCTCGAAACCCGCTTCGGCCGTCACGCGCTGTTCCAGGCGGAGTTGCGATGATCCGGCTCGAACGCATCGACAAGTCGTTCGGCACGCAGCGCGTGTTGCACGGGATCGACCTCGCCTTGCAGCCCGGCAGCGTGACGGCGCTGATCGGGCCGTCCGGCAGCGGCAAGAGCACGCTGCTGCGTTGCGTGAACCTGCTCGAAGTACCCGAGGCAGGTGCGCTGACGGTCGGCGACGCCCGCATCGACTTCTCGCCGACGCACCGGCCGGCGCGCGACGCCGTGTTCGCGGTGCGCCGCCAGACCGGCATGGTGTTCCAGAACTTTCAGCTGTTTCCGCACCTGAGCGTCGTGCAGAACGTGATGGAAGGGCTCGTCACCGTGCAGCGCTGGCCGCGCGAACGGGCCCGCGAACGCGCGCTCGCGCTGCTCGAGAAGGTCGGTATCGCGAACAAGGCCGACGCGTGGCCCGGCACGCTGTCGGGCGGCCAGCAGCAACGCGTCGCGATCGCACGTGCGCTTGCGCCGTCGCCGCAGGTGCTGCTGTGCGACGAGCCGACGTCGGCACTCGATCCGGAGCTGTCCGTCGAAGTCGTCGAGGTGCTGCGCCAGCTCGCGCGCGAAGGCACGACGATGCTGATGGCGACGCACGACCTGCGCCTGGCCGCGTCGATCGCGCACGACGCGGTGTTTCTCGCGGAGGGGCGCGTGGTCGAGGCCGGTGCATCGCGCGACCTGTTCGGCGACCCGCGCGATCCGCGCACCGCGAAGTTCATCTCGACGCTCGCGCAGGGCGTGCCGGTGTTCTGACGCGGCACGCGACACGCGACACGCGGTACAGGCGGCGTCAACCTTTCCCTGACTGGTCGAGTACCGCCGCGACGATCGCTTCCGGCGCATCTTCCTGCACCAGGTGGCCCGCGCCCGGCACCCTGATCAGCTGGCCGCCGGCGATGCGATCGGCCAGCGCCTGCCCCTGTTCGAGCGGAATCCACGCGTCGTCCTCGCCCCACACGATGCGCACCGGAAAGTCCGGTGGCGCATAACGGGCCTCGGCTTCCTCGATGTAGTGCTGGCGCATCTGCGCGATCTGGCGATAGAACGCGGCCTGGCCGGCGGGCGTGAGCCACGGCGCGCGGTAGATCGACAGCGCCTCGTCGCTCAGCGGCCGGGCGACGGCGTTGCCGAGATAGGCCGACACGAGTGCGTGATGCGCATACGCGGGCAATCCGGTGAAGGCAGCTTCGTGCTGCGCGACGTGGCGCACGAACGGCGAACCCTGCGGCGCAATCGCGACCGGGTTCACGAGCGTGAGATCCGCATAGGCGACGCCGTCGAGGAAGTGCGCGCGCAGCACGGTGGCGCCGCCGTAGTCGTGCGCGAGCACGCGCGGTCGCGAAATGTTCCATGCGTCGAGCATCGCGCCGAACAGCGCGTTCTGGCGGCCGAGCGACACGTCCGCATCCGGCATGTCGGATTGACCGTAGCCGAGCAGGTCGTAGAAAAACACGCGATGACGGCGCGCGAGCCACGGTGCGATCCGCCGCCACACCTGCGATGAAAACGGCGTGCCGTGCACGAGCACGAGCGGCGGGCCTTCGCCGAACGTTCCCCAGGCAATCCGGTGGCCTTCGAAAATGAAGCGGTTGGCGAGTTCGAGCATCGGCATCTCCGTGCTAACCTGTTTTGGTTGTTAACAGGTTACTCCGGATCGTCCGGGTGTGAAACCGATAGGTGAAAATAAATGGTTACTCGACACGAACCCGTGCGACATGCGCATGAATGGGGGGCAGCCGATTTTGTCGGCGGCCATCCGGCGCTCGACTTCCTCAACACGGTGGCCGACACGGGCAAGACGCGCGACGCGGACAAGTTCGTCGACTGGCCGGCCGTGCATGCGTGGGCGGAGCGATCGGGGTTGCTGGCGCCGGCCGATCTGGCGCGGCTTCTGCGTCATGCGCGGCAGGACGACGCCGACGCACTGGTCGCGCTGCATCGCTTTCGCGAGGAGGCTTACACCGCGATCGCACACCTGACGGCCGGAAGTGGCGGCACTGCCGGCGCGCGCGCGGCGGGCCGGCTCGCCGTTGCGATCCGCGAGGCGATCGGGCGCAGCGCGTTCGATGCGGTCGACGGCCGGTTCGCGTGGCGACCCGACGCGCGCGTCGCGTCGCGCTGGGTCGACGCGGCCGCACTCGGGTTCGAGCATCTGCTGCGCAGCGACGATTTTGCGCGCGTGCGCCAGTGCGGCCGTTGCACGTGGTTCTTCGTCGATCGCGGGCGCGGCGTCGGGCGGCGCTGGTGCGACATGCGCACCTGCGGGAACCGCGCGAAAGTGGAGGCGTTCAGGGAGCGGTGACGCGCGCGCCGAGCCGGTCATCGTGCCGCGCGGTGCGCGGCCGGCACGCGAACGTCAAGGCGCGGCTTCGTGCGGCGGATGTTCCGGCCACAGCGTCGCGGCGATGAACAGCCCGGCCGCGAGGAACGGCGCGCCGATCGCGAACAGGATGGCCGTGAGGCCCCAGTGATCCCAGAAGCGGTCGACCACCGCGCGCTCGGGTGTGACGGGGTCGTACAGCACGTTGACCGCTTCGCCTTCGTGCAGGCCCGGATGCGATGACGCCGAACCCTGCGCGAACTTGATCTGGCGTCCGCTGTCGGTCGTGAACGCGACGATCGTCGAATACAGCGACGTGCGCGCGCGGGGCGAGTGCGCGTTTTTCGCGATCTCGACGACATGGCCGGTGGAACGCGCATAGTGGTGGATGACCTGCCACTGGCGCAGGCCGGCTGCACCGGCGCCGGCGATGAAGCCCGTGCCGATCGCGATCGGAATCAGCACGATCGCGATATCCCAGCGGCTGCGCACGTGCTTGCGGGCGCGGCGGGCCGGTGGCGGGGCGGACGACCGGCGGCGGCGCTCACCGGCGATCAGCAGGCCGCCGATCGCGAACGATGCGATGGCGAGCAGCGCCGGCACGATCGCCGGAAACCAGCGTTGCGCGAAATCGTCGATCAGCGCGGGGCGTTCGGGGTGGCCGGGGTCGAGCCATACCTCGACGTTCTCGCCGATGTCGTAGGCGGGGACGGTCGATGCGGTATTGCCGGCCACTTCGCGGCGCTGGCCGTCGTTCGCGAGGTACGCGACGATCGGCCGGTATGCGCGTATCGCGTCGCTGTCCTGCACGATGCGCACGACCGTGCCCGGTGCGCGGACCAGCTGGCCGGTCGCCTGCCCGGCCGTCACGGCGAGCATGCCGGCCAGGACGAGCAGCACGACGCCGAGCGCCATCGCGACGAGTGCGTCCCTACCCGGCATGACCGGATCCGGTTCGTCGTGCTTCGCACTGCGGATTCCGGCCTGATCGGGGGGATGGCGTGACCCGCCGAACCGGCCGATATCGGCGCAACCAGGCCCTCTGAATGGTCGCGTCCCGTTCACATGCTTCCATGTCTGACGTCCCATGCTCTCTCAGTGCCGGCGGGCGAACGACAGTGCCTGCGCCGGTCGTGTGATATTTGTCGGACGATTCTAGCGGAAACGATGCGGAAGATGGGTGCGCTCGCGTACCGCGAGGGGCGCGCAACGCGAAGCGAGGCGGCGTAAATGAAAAACGGCAGGAAAGCGGCGTAAACGGAAAAGGCCGGTCAGCTTGCGCTGACCGGCCTTTGAAATTCCTGGTGGGGCGTGAGTGACTCGAACACTCGACCTACGGATTAAGAGTCCGCTGCTCTACCAACTGAGCTAACGCCCCCAACAGAAGAAAGATTATGCACGAGCATTTCAGGCTTGGCAAGTCCTTTCTGCAAATTTCCTGAGAATATTTCGTCACGACAACGGTGGCTGCCGGCCCGATAACGAGCGATCGCAGTTTTCGTGCTCCCGGTATGATGACGCCACACGTGTTGCGCGGCGGTCGCGCAACGCTTTCTGGGCTTTCGAAGATGGACGAAAACGCAGTCCGCGAATTGCTGGATCGCCTGCTGGCCCCCTGGGTCCGCTCGCTCGGTCTGGTCCCCGTGTCGATCGGCGACGACAGCGTCACGCTGCGCCTGCCGTTTTCCGGCGAATTCCGCCATTCGGGCGGTGTGATCTGCGGCCAGGTGTTCACGGCGGCCGCCGATACCGCGATGGTGGTCGCGATCTCGGCCGCGCTCGGCGAGTTCCGGCCGATGACGACCGTGTCGTTGAACACGAACTTCATGCGTCCCGTGCGCAAGGGCGACGTGCTCGTCACCGCGCGCGTGCTGCGGATGGGCCGCAATCTCGTATTCGGCGAAGTCGAGCTGTTCGACGAAGACGGCAAGATGGCCGTTCACGCGACGTCGACCTACGCGCTCGTCAGCTGAGCGGCGCGATGTTCGACCAGATCGTCTTTGCGGGCGGCGGCAATCGCTGCTGGTGGCAGGCCGGCTTCTGGGACGTCGCACAGCCGGCGCTCGGCCTGCGCCCGCGCGTGATCACCGGTATCTCGGCCGGCGCGGCAACCGCCTGCATGCTGTATACACGCGACGCCGCCTGGGTGATGCGCTATTACGAAGAGGCGCTGCGCCACAACCGGAAGAACGCGTACTGGGGCAACCTGTTCGGGCGCGAGCCCGTGTTTCCGCATTACCGGATTTACCGTCAGGCGCTGCTCGACATCTACGGCGAACCGTTCGCGAAGCTTGCCGCGGCGCCGGAGATCCGCATCGGCGTGTCGCATGTGCCGCGCTGGCTCGGTGCGCGCAGCGCAGTCGCGGCCGGTCTCGTCGCGTACAACATCGAGAAGTACGTGCGCAAGACGCTGCACCCGACGCTCGGGCGCACGCTCGGCTTTCGGCCCGAATTCGTGCGTGCGCAGGCCTGCACGCAAGTCGAGGAACTCGCCGACCTGATTCTGCAGTCGTCCTGCACGCCGCCGTTCACGCCGGTGCTGCGCCGCGGCGGCCGGCCGGTGCTCGACGGCGGGATGGTCGACAACGTGCCGGTCGACGCGCTCGACCCGACGCCGGGCGACGTGCTGGTGCTCGTCACTCGGCTGTATCCGCGCCCGCAGATGTTCACGGTCGCGCATGGCGAGCAGCGTCGGCTGTACGTCCAGCCCTCGAGCAAGGTGCCGATTTCGAGTTGGGATTACACGAGCCCGTCGCAGATGCGGCATGCGTACGATCTCGGTCGGCGCGACGGCGAGCATTTCCTCACGCGCGTCGACGCGATGACGGGCGGCCGCGTGGCCGCCTGACGATCGGGAACGGAGGTGCGGGGCCGCGCGGCGTGCGCAGCCCGCGTGGTCAGCGCTTGCGGATCGGCGTCAGCGCTTCCGGGTTGGCAACGCTCGACATGTCGCCGTCGTCGAACGCGAGGATGTTGCGGAACGCCGCGCTGAAGTAGAGCTCGTAGCTTTCGCGCTCGACGTAGCCGATGTGCGGCGTGCAGATCACGTTTTCCATTCGCAGCAGGCTGTAGCCCTGCAGGATCGGCTCGCTCTCGAACACGTCGATCGCGACCATCCCCGGACGGTTGTGCGACAGCGCGTTGACCAGTGCGTTTTCCTCGAGCAGTTCGGCGCGGCTCGTGTTGACGAGCAGCGACGTCGGCTTCATCCGCATCAGGTCTTCCTGCTTCACGATCCCGCGCGTGTCGTCATGCATGCGCAGGTGCAGCGACAGCACGTCGCTCTGCTCGAACAGCGCTTCGCGGCTTTCGGCGGCCGTATAGCCGTCGGCGCGCGCGGCCTCGAGCGAATGCTCGCGGCCCCAGATCAGCACGTTCATCCCGAACGCCTTGCCGTAGCCGGCGACGAGCCGGCCGATCTTGCCGTAGCCCCAGATGCCGAGCGTCTGGCCGCGCAGCACCTGGCCGAGGCCGAAGTTCGGCGGCATGGCCGATGTCTTCAGGCCCGACTGCTGCCAGGCGCCCTGCTTCAGGTTCGCGACGTACTGAGGAATGCGGCGCTGGGCGGCCATCACGAGCGCCCAGGTCAGCTCGGCGGGGGCAACCGGCGAGCCCGTGCCTTCGAGCACCGCGATGCCGCGGTCGGTACAGGCTTCGAGATCGATGTGGCTCGACACGCGGCCGGTCTGGCTGATCATGCGCAGGTTCGGCAGCTTCGCGAGCAGTTGCGACGAAATCGGGGTCCGTTCGCGAATCAGCACGAGCGCCTCGACTTCCGCCAGACGGCTGGCGAGTTGTCCCAATCCGCGCACCGTATTGTTGAAGACCTTCACGTCGTGGCCGGCAAGCATCTCGAAGCAGTTCAGCTTGCGGACGGCGTCCTGGTAGTCGTCGAGGATGGCAATTTTCATGATGAGCGGGTGTCGCGCGTTGAAAGCGGCGGTGGCGGCGGCGCACCTCGCGCACCCGTCCCGCCCGGCCGGGGCCGACATGATGCTATGTCAGCCGCCTTCGTGGTGTCTTTTTAACAGGTTGTTACGCTCCGCCGCAATTGGCGGCAGCCTGCCCCGGCGCCGCTCGCGGGAAGGGCAGAAGGGTGCGCTGTTGTGTCGCATCAAATACGTCCTTCCTGATTCGGCCGCTTACACGACGAGGTTCACCCAATTGTTGTCCCAATCGGAATAATTGGATCAACTATCCGCAGAGGGCGAGGATTTTTGACTATTTTTATCGTCAACCGGGGCCTTGTTGAGCAACTCTGCATCATTTCCGCTGTCGTAGGAGAATTACGCATTTGCTTCATCTTTTTGAAGTTGTAACAGCGGCAGGAGTCGTTTATGGATCATTTGCAGTCGATGCGCGTGTTCGTCAAGGTTGCAGATCTCGGCAGTTTCGCGCGGGCCGCGAGTGCAATGGATATCTCCAACGCGGTCGCGACGCGTCACGTCGCCGATCTGGAGGGCAGGCTCGGCACGCGTTTGCTGAACCGCACCACGCGCAGCCTTTCCCTGACGGAGTCAGGCCAGGTCTATCTGGAGCGTGCCCGCCAGATCCTCGATGAGCTGGAAGACGTCGAGCAGATGGTCGTCGCGCGCAATCACGAGCCGGTCGGCACGCTGCGCATCGTCGCGCCGGTCGTGTTCGGCCTGCATAACCTCGCGCCCGTGTTGCAGTCGTACACGGAGAATTTCCCGAAAGTGGTGCCGGATCTCACGCTGGTCGACCGGCAGGTCGATCTGGTCGAGGAAGGTTTCGATGTCGGCATCGTCGTCACGCGCCAGATGCGCAGCGCGAGCATCGTCACGCGGCGCCTGACCACCGGCTGCATGACCGTGTGCGCGACGCCGAGCTATCTCGAGAAGCACGGCGTGCCGACCCATCCGGAGCATCTCGCCGAGCATCCGAGCCTGAGCCTGCCGACCGAATACTGGGGCGACGAGCGTGTGTTCACGGGGCAGGACGGCGAAGTGCGTGTGCGCCCGACCAACGTGATCGTCGCGAACAACACCGCGATGCTGCGCCAGTTCGCGCTGCTCGGGATGGGTGTCGCGATCCTGCCGAGTTACCTGATCGGCAGCGACATCGCGCGCGGTGCGCTCGTGCGGTTGCTGCCGGATTTCCGGCTGCCGCAGGTCGAGATCAACATCGCTTACCCGAGCCGGCGCCATCTGCCCGCGAAGGTGCGCACGTTCATCGACCACCTCGTCGAGCATTTCAGCCACGCGACCGACGCGACGATGGGTGAGCAGTGGGCCGCGCAGAGCTCCGCGCTCGCGCCGATCGGTGTCGAGACGCGTGCCGAGCAACCGGAATCGGCCGACCCGAACCTGTCGCCGCGCCTGCCGCGTTCGCCGCGCACACGCGTCGCGGCGCCGTCGCCGCTGTAACGGCGCGACGGCCCGGGCGGCCGGGCGTCGGTTACCGCCGGCACAAAGAAAAAACGCGGATCGAGCAGTCGATCCGCGTTTTTTTATAGCTGCCTGCCGAAGCAGGACGCGCCGGGAGAAAGCCCGTCCCGGCGTCCAGGCTGTTACGAGCCCGTCTTGCGGGCCGTCGTCTTGCGAGCCGCCGTCTTGGTGGCTGCAGTCTTCGCGGCGGTCTTGCGAGCCGGTGCCGGTTTCTCTTCTGCACCTTCCGTCACGGTTTCGGCATCCTTCGTCGCCGATTTCGCAGTCTTCTTCGCGGCGGCAGCCTTCGGTTCCTTCTTCTCGAACTCGAAGCCGATCTTGCCGTCCGGCTGCTTCACGAGGAACGCCTTGAAGTTGCGGCCGGTGCGCGACGACTTGAAGTTCGGCAGCAGATCCGTGCGGCCGTCGGCCAACAGCTTGCCCATCTGCTCGCGCGTGATTTCCTGCTGCAGGATCACCTTGCCCGAGCGGAAGTCGCACGTCTTCGGGTTGGCCACCGAGTGCTCGCACACGTAGCTCATCCCGTGCTCGAACACGCGGCCCTTGCACTTCGGGCACGCGCCGACCGGCTCCTGCGTCGAGAAGTCGGGCGCCTCGCCTTCCTCGCCGCCCGTATCCTGGCCGAAATCGAACTCGAGCTTGTAGTTCTTCGTCTCGTCGTCGAACGAGAGCTTCAGGATCGCCGAGAACGGGCGGCCCATCTTGCTGCGGAATCCGGAAAGCGGACCGATCGTCTTTTCCCGCAGCAGCTCCTCGACTTCCGCGATCTCGAACTGCCGGCTGCCCGGGATCTTCGAGATCGAGAACTCGCACTTCGTGCACGCGAAGCGGCGGTAGTTTTCCTTCACCTGGCCGCCGCAGTTCGGACACGGCGTCTCGAGCGTCGCGTAATCGCCGGGGATCGTGTCGGAATCGTATTCCTTCGCGCGCTTGACGATCTGCTGCGTCATGCGGGCGATTTCCTGCATGAAGGCGTCGCGCCCGAGGTTGCCGCGCTCCATCTGCGACAGCTTGTATTCCCATTCGCCGGTGAGCTCCGGCGCGGTCAGTTCCTTCACGCCGAGCCCGCGCAGCAGCGTCATCAGCTGGAACGCCTTCGCGGTCGGGATCAGTTCGCGGCCTTCACGCACGAGGTACTTTTCGCCTAGCAGGCCTTCGATGATCGCCGCACGCGTGGCCGGCGTGCCGAGGCCCTTCGCGGCCATGGCTTCGCGCAGTTCGTCGTCCTCGACGAGCTTGCCCGCGCCTTCCATTGCGGACAGCAGCGTCGCTTCCGAATAGCGTGCGGGCGGCTTCGTGACGAGCGCGACGGCGGCGATTTCGTCCGTCTTCACCTTCTCGTCCTTCTGCACCGGCACGAGGTTCGCATCCGCGCCTTCGGCGTCGCGGCCGTACACCTGCAGCCAGCCCGGCTCGACGAGCACCTTGCCTTCGGTCTTGAAGTGATGGCCGGCGACTTCGGTGATCCGCGTCGTGACACGGAATTCGGCGGCCGGGAAGAACACGGCGAGGAAGCGCTTCACGACCATGTCGTACAGCTTCTGTTCCGGCTCGGATAGCGACTTCGGTGCCTGCAGCGTCGGGATGATTGCGAAGTGGTCGCTGATCTTCGAGTTGTCGAAGATGCGCTTGTTCGGCTTCACCCAGCCCTTGTCGAGCACCTGCTTCGCATGCGGCAGGTAGTTGTGGCTCTCCTTGAGCATCTCGAGCGTGGACTGGACCGTCGACAGATAGTCTTCCGGCAGCGCGCGGGCGTCGGTACGCGGGTAGGTCAGCACCTTGTGCTTTTCATACAGCGCCTGCGCGAGACCGAGCGTGTTCTTCGCGGAGAAGCCGAAACGGCTGTTCGCTTCGCGCTGCAGGCTCGTCAGGTCGAACAGCAGCGGCGACAGTTGGGTCGACGGCTTCGATTCCTCCGAGACCGTGCCGACCTGGTCGCGGCACGCGGCAACGATCGTTTCGGCGGCCGGTAGGCTCCACAGGCGGGAGTCTCGCTTTTCCGGATCGAATTCGTCGCGCTTGAATTTCGGGTCGAACCACTTGCCTTCGTAGAAGCCGCCCGCGCACGCGAATTCCGCCTTCACTTCCCAGTAGTCGCGCGGGATGAAGCGGCGGATTTTCTCTTCGCGTTCGACGACGATCGACAGCGTTGGCGTCTGAACGCGGCCAACTGTCGTCAGGAAGAAGCCGCCGCCCTTGCTGTTGAACGCGGTCATCGCGCGGGTGCCGTTGATCCCGACGAGCCAGTCGGCTTCCGAGCGGCAGCGTGCGGCGTCGGCGAGCGGTTGCATGTCGGTGTCGCTGCGCAGGTTCGCGAAGCCGTCGCGGATCGCCTGCGGGGTCATCGACTGCAGCCACAGGCGCTGGACCGGCTGCTTCGCCTTCGCGTGCTGCGCGATCAGACGGAAAATCAGCTCGCCCTCGCGCCCCGCGTCACATGCGTTGATCAGGCGGTCGACGTCCTTGCGCTTCATCAGCTTCGTGAGCACCTTGAGGCGTGACTCGCTTTTTGCGATCGGGTTGAGGTCGAAATGCGGGGGGATGACGGGCAGATGCGCGAAGCTCCATTTCCCGCGCTTGACCTCGTACTCTTCCGGGGCGGCGATTTCCAGCAAGTGGCCGACAGCGGACGAAAGGACGAAATCGTCGCTCTCGTAATACTCGTCATGCTTGGTAAAGCCGCCCAAAGCGCGTGCGATGTCGTTCGCGACAGAAGGCTTTTCCGCAATGATCAGTGCTTTGGACATGACAGGTGTGTGTTGGTAGACCGGGTTCGCCGGTTGTGGGTCCCTTTAACGACCGCTTTATAGCACACGCCGACGCGACGGCGGCTCGGCGTGCAAAAAGCGGCTCATCATAGAGGGGGCCTGCAACGGCGGCAAGCGCCCGGCGCGGCGGCGCGCGCGAACGGGCGCAAAACCACCGGGCCGGCTCGTGAATTCAGGCTTCGACGGTCAGGACGTTGCGCAATTTCGGTGCGTGCGGCGCACCGGGTACCGCACTCAGGTCGGACAGCATCCGCTCGACGATTGCCGCATGCGGCAGCACCGTGCCGAAGAAACGTGCGGTGTGGGTATCTTCGATCAGGATCGTCGGGAAGTTCTCGACGTCGAGATCGTCGAGCTGGTCGGCATGCGTTTCGATGTCGATCCAGGCGAAGCAGGCGTCCGGATGCGCGTCGGCGAGCTGGTCGAAGGCCGTCCGGTAGTCGCGGCACGTGCCGCACCACTCGGCGCACAGGCAGGCGACGAGCAACGTGCCGGGATCGGCGAGGCGCTCGGCGATCCGATCCGCATCGGTGTCGAGGTTCAGCGCGGGCATGGATTTCCTTGGATATCGTCGGCGGCGTGGCCGCCCCTATGCGGGGGAATGTAGCACGCCGTGCGCGGCCGGGGTGGGCGCTGCGTCAAGGCGCGCGAAGCGTCCGCCGGGGACGCTCGCGACGCGACCGGCCAGCTCGAGCGCGAGCAGCGCGCCGTGCAGCACGTCGTCGGCCAGGCCGCTGTGTTCGGCGAGCCATTCGTAGGTGACGGGGCCGTATCCCAGTGCGGCGAGTACGGCCTGTTCGGACGGGCTGTGGGGTCGCGCTGGCGATGCTTCGATTCGCGCCGGCGGGCCGGCTGCAACGAGCGGATCGGCCTGCGCGACACCGGCGGCCTCGGTTCCGCGGAGGTTGGCGGCGCTGGCGAGCTGATTTCCGGTGCACGATGCATCGCCCGTCGCGCGAACCGCCGGTTCGCCCAGCCCGTACTCCTCGAGCACGTCGAGCGGCGCCGCCGTCAGCTTCGCGCCGTCGCGGATCAGTGCGTGGCAGCCCTGCGCGAGCGGCGCGTGGATCGAGCCCGGCATCGCGAACACATCGCGTCCCAGTTCGTTCGCGAGCCGCGCGGTGATCAGCGAGCCGGAGCGCGGGGCGGCCTCGACGACGAGCGCGCCGATCGCGAGCGCGGCGATCAGCCGGTTGCGTTGCGGGAAGTGTGCGGCGCGGGCCGGTGTGCCGAGCGGCCATTCCGACACGATCGCGCCGCGAGCGGCGATTTCGTGGGCGAGCGCACGGTGTCGCGCCGGATAGACGAGATCGGCGCCGGTCGCGATCACCGCGACCGTACCTGACCGGCCGTCGAGCCCGCCCCGATGCGCGGCGCCATCGATTCCGAGCGCGAGGCCCGACACGATCGGAAGCCCGGCGTCGGACAGCTCGCGGGCGAAGCGCGTCGCGTCGGCGAGACCCTGCGGCGTCGCGTGGCGGCTGCCGACCACGGCGAGACCGCGCGCGTGCAGCAGGTCGAGACGGCCCTTTACATATAGCAGCGGCGGCGGATCGTGCAGGTCGCGCAGCCGCGGCGGGTAGGCCGGATCGTTGAGCGTGACGAGCGCGTTGCCCGGCGCGTCGAGCCAGGCGAGCACGGCGTCGGTGCGCGCGTCGAGGTCGCCGCGCTCGCTCGCGCGCACGGCCTGGGCCGCGGCGGGGCTGGTTGCGGCGGCGATCGCCTGGCCGGACGCGCGCAGCAGCGCATCCGGCGAGCCGAACGCGTCGAGCAGTGCCTGCAGCACGGCGGGTGCGAGGCCGGGCGCATGCGCGAGCTGCAGCCACGCACGCAGCGCGGAGGTGGTCAGCACTTGCGGCGACATGAGACGCTCCTCGAATGCGGCGGCCAGCGGACCGCGTGGCGCCATGATAAAATTTTCATCATCCGAAATACTCGACAGGGCCGCGCGCGCAGGCGCCCGGCCAATTGCAGGAGGCGTGATCCGCGGCATTGATTCGCCGCGCGTCCGCCTCATCTTCATTGCATCCCGGCGGCACCGCCAGCTGGCCGGATGGCCGATGCGGCATGCCGCCCCACCGAATACCGAACGCCATGGCTTTACTCAATATTCTTCATTACCCCGACAAGCGGCTGCACAAGGTCGCAAAGCCCGTCGACAAGGTCGACGACCGGATCCGCAAGCTCGTCGCCGACATGGCCGAAACCATGTACGCAGCGCCCGGCATCGGCCTGGCGGCCACGCAGGTCGACGTGCACGAGCGCGTGATCGTGATCGACGTCTCGGAGGAAAAGAACGAGCTGCGCGCGTTCATCAACCCCGAGATCGTGTGGTCGAGCGACGAGAAGCAGATCTACGAAGAGGGTTGCCTGTCGGTGCCCGGCATCTACGACGAAGTCGAGCGTCCCGATCATGTTCGCGTGCGTGCGCTCAACGAGCAGGGCGAGACCTTCGAGCTCGACTGCGAGGGCCTGCTGGCCGTGTGCGTCCAGCACGAGATGGATCACCTGATGGGGCGCGTGTTCGTCGAATACCTGTCGCCGCTCAAGCAGACGCGCATCAAGACGAAGATGAAGAAACTCGAACGCGCGATGTGACGCGCGTTCGCCCTGCCCGACCCTGAAAGCTGTCATGACCCATACGTTGCGCGTGATTTTTGCCGGCACGCCGGAATTTGCCGCGGCTGCCCTGGCCGCGATCCACGAGGCCGGTTTTCCGGTGCCGCTCGTGCTGACCCAGCCCGATCGTCCTGCCGGGCGCGGGATGAAGCTGCAGGCAAGCGCGGTGAAGCGCTACGCCGTCGAGCACGGGATGCCCGTCGCGCAGCCGCCGTCGCTGCGCCGCGCGGGCAAGTACCCGGCGGAGGCGGCCGACGCGATCGAGCTGCTGCGCTCGACTCCGCATGACGTGATGGTGGTCGCCGCATACGGCCTGCTGCTGCCGCAGGAGGTGCTCGACATTCCGCGTGGCGGCTGCATCAACATTCATGCATCGCTGCTGCCGCGCTGGCGCGGCGCCGCGCCGATCCACCGCGCGATCGAGGCCGGCGACGCCGAGACGGGCGTCACGCTGATGCAGATGGACATCGGCCTCGACACCGGCGCGATGATCGAGGAGGCGCGCATCGCGATCGCGCCGGACGAGACGACCGCGACCCTGCACGACCGGCTCGCTGCCGAAGGTGCGCGACTGATCGTCGACGCGCTCGTGCAGCTCGAGCGCGACGGTGTGCTGCCGGCCACGCCGCAACCGGCCGACGGCGTGACTTACGCGGAAAAGATCGGCAAGCACGAAGCGGCGCTCGACTGGCGCAAGCCGGCCGACGTGCTCGCGCGCCAGGTGCGTGCGTTCGATCCGTTCCCGGGCGGCGTCGCGACGCTCGATGGCGCGGCGATCAAGCTGTGGGCGGCCGAGCCCGTGGCGGCGCGCGGCGACGCGCTGCCCGGCACGATCGTCGAAGCCGCGCCGGAAGGCGTGGTCGTCGCGTGCGGCAGCGGTGCGCTGCGCGTCACGCAGTTGCAGAAGCCGGGCGGCAAGCGGCTGCCCGCCCGCGAGTTCCTGGCCGGTTCGCCGCTCGCCGCGGGCCAGCGTTTTGCGCTGACCGACGCTGCCTGAGGCGGCCTGACCGCCATTCGACACGGCCTGCCGGGCGTGCGCAATCGGCCGGACGGCCGAGTCGCGCGGTGCGGCAGGCGCGCGTAGAATTTCCCTGCGCTCTCCGGTTTCGAGGTTTTCATGTTCGGCATCACCCATTTCGGCTTCTTCGTGCTGGCAGTCTTCCTGCTGAACGTCACGCCCGGCCCCGATACGGCTTATATCGTCGGCCGCAGTGTCGCACAGGGCCGTGGCGCGGGGCTGATGTCGGCGTTGGGCATTTCGGCCGGCTGCTGCGTGCACGCGCTCGCCTGCGCATTCGGCCTGACCGCGCTGCTCGCGGCATCGGCTGCCGCGTTCACGGTGATCAAGCTGGTTGGCGCCGCCTACCTGATCTACCTCGGCGTGCGGATGATCATCGCGAAGCAGGCGGGCGAGCCGTCGGGCAAGGCGGCCGCGCAAGCCGCGAAGCCGCTGCGCCAGCTGTTCATGCAGGGTTTCTGGACCAACGTGCTGAACCCGAAGGTGGTGCTGTTCTTCGTGTCGTTCTTCCCGCAATTCGTGTCGGCCGACAGCCCGCACAAGACATTGGCGTTCCTGACCCTCGGCGGCGTGTTCGTCGCGATGAGCACGGTGTGGACCAGCCTCGTCGCCTGGGTTGCGGGCAGTGTCACGGCGCGCTTTTCCGGCAAGCCGGGTGTCAGGAAGTGGCTCGACCGTACGGTCGGCAGCGCTTTCGTCGGACTCGGCCTTCGTCTTGCGGCATCGCAACGCTGAGATTGAATTTTTCCGGCAAGACCTTATCTAACAAATCGCTTACAATTTTCCGCCGTGCCTTGTGATGTGCGGCGGGTCCCCTGACGGATAAGGAGTGGGTATGTTCAATTGGGTCAAAACGGCGATGCTGATGGCCGCGATCACGGCCCTGTTCATCGTGATCGGCGGGATGATCGGCGGCTCGCGCGGCATGACGATCGCGCTGCTGTTCGCGCTCGGCATGAATTTCTTCTCGTACTGGTTCTCCGACAAGATGGTGCTGCGCATGTACAACGCGCAGGAAGTCGACGAGAACACGGCGCCGCAGTTCTACCGGATGGTGCGCGAGCTGGCCACGCGCGCGAACCTGCCGATGCCGCGCGTCTACCTGATCAACGAGGATGCGCCGAACGCGTTCGCGACGGGCCGCAACCCCGAGCACGCGGCGGTCGCCGCGACGACGGGCATCTTGCGCGTGCTGTCGGAGCGCGAGATGCGCGGCGTGATGGCGCACGAGCTTGCACACGTGAAGCATCGCGACATCCTGATCTCGACGATCACCGCGACGATGGCGGGCGCGATCTCGGCGCTCGCGAACTTCGCGATGTTCTTCGGCGGCCGCGACGAGAACGGCCGGCCGGCCAACCCGATCGCGGGTATCGCGGTCGCGCTGCTCGCGCCGATCGCCGGCGCGCTGATCCAGATGGCGATCTCGCGGGCACGCGAGTTCGAGGCCGACCGCGGCGGCGCGCAGATTTCCGGCGATCCGCAGTCGCTCGCGACCGCGCTCGACAAGATCCATCGCTATGCGGCAGGCATTCCGTTCCAGGCGGCGGAAGCGCATCCGGCCACGGCGCAGATGATGATCATGAATCCGCTGCATGGTGGCGGATTGCAGAACCTGTTCTCGACGCACCCGGCCACCGAGGAGCGCATCGCGCGCCTGATGGAGATGGCGCGTACCGGCCGCTTCGATTGAGCCACGGCACCCCGTGCGGCAGTTGCCGCTCGGGGGCCGCCGTGCCACCCCGCACGCTTCGCGCTGCGGGGTTTTCATTTGTGCGTGCCGTAAAGGGGCCAAAGGGGCTGCAACGTCGCACGCTACAATGCCCGGTTTGGGACCGCGGGCCATGCGAGTGCCGCGATCCCGCCGTTTGCCGTATTTGCTTGCCGCGCTTGTTTGCCGAATTTGCTCCGATGACACGAACCCGTTCTACCGCTCCGTCTTCTTCCGGCCGCCCGGCGCGCCTGTCCGCGCTGCATCTCGCGCCCGATTCGCTCGGCTTCGCGCTCGACGCGGCCGCGCAGGCGGTCGATGCGGTACGACGCGGCACCGCGCTGCCGGCGGCACTCTCGGCGGTTTTCGCGCAGATGGCGTCCGGTACGCAGGCCCTTGCGCGCGGGGCGACGCAGGACGTCGCCTACCGGACGATGCGCCGTCTCGGCAGTGCGGACTGGCTGATCGGCCGGCTCATCAGCAAGGCGCCGCCCGCGCACGTGCACGCAGTCCTTGCCGGCGCGCTCGCGCTGCTGCTCGATTCGGCGGACGAGGCCGCGTATCCGCCGTTCACGGTGGTCGACCAGGCCGTGACCGTGATCGGCGCCCGCCGCGAATGTGCGTTCGCGAAGGGGATGGTCAACGCGGTGCTGCGCCGTTTCCTGCGCGAGCGCGACGCGCTCGTCGCGGCGCTGCAGGACGATGTCGTCGCGCGCTGGAATTACCGCGCGTGGTGGGTCGATTCGGTGAAGCGCGCATGGCCCGACGCATGGCAGGCGATCCTCGCGGCCGGCGAGCGCCAGGGGCCGCTGACGCTGCGCGTGAATGCGCGCCGCGCGAGCGTCGACGCGTATCTCGATACGCTGCGGGCGAGCGGAATCGAAGCGACCGCGATCGGCAAGCATGCAGTGCGGCTCGCGTCGGCGCTGCCGGTCGATCGCATTCCGGGGTTTGCCGACGGCGTCGTGTCGGTGCAGGATGCCGGTGCGCAACTCGCAGCCGAATGGCTTGGCGCGCGTGACGGCATGCGCGTGCTCGACGCATGCGCGGCGCCCGGCGGCAAGACCGGTCATATTCTCGAACTCGCCGATGCGGAAGTCGTTGCGCTGGAAAGCGACGCCGCGCGCGCGGCGCGGATCGGCGAGAACCTCGTGCGGCTGTCGCTCGCGGCGGACGTGCGCGTCGGCGATGCGGGTGCGCCCGACGCGTGGTACGACGGGCGCCCGTTCGATCGTATCCTGGCCGACGTGCCGTGCTCGGCGTCCGGTATCGTGCGTCGTCACCCGGACATCCGCTGGCTGCGCCGCGAGGCCGACATCCCGGCGCTCGTCGCGGAACAGCGTCGCATCCTGTCGGCGTTGTGGCCGCTCGTGAAGCCGGGCGGCGAACTGCTTTACGTGACCTGTTCGGTCTTCCCCGAAGAAGGCGAATTGCAGGCCCGCTGGTTTGAAGCGGCCTGTGAAGATGCGGTACGATTGGACGCCCCCGGCCAACTGCTGCCGGGCGGAGTGCAGGGAGGGGCGGCCGCCGGCGCACTCGACCAGAACACCGATCACGACGGATTTTTCTACGCGCGGTTTCAGAAACGGTGACGATCAAACACCTTTTTCCACTTCGGCTCGCGGCCGTCCTGATGGTCGCGTTGACGCTGTGCCTGGCTGTCGTCCGGCCGGCGCATGCCGAGTCGATCGCCGTGCAGCGCGCGTCGCTCCAGGCCGACGGAAGCGGCTGGAGCCTCGATGCCCGCTTCGATTTCGAGCTGAACCCGAGCCTCGAGGATGCCGTCAACAAAGGCATTCCGGTGTATTTCACGACGGATTTCGAGTTGAGCCGTGCGCGCTGGTACTGGCTCGACGAACAGCCGGTATCGGTGTCGCAGACGATCCGCCTGTCGTTCCAGCCGCTCACGCGCGAGTATCGCGTGTCGACGGGGGGGCTGCAGCTCGGTTTCCCGTCGCTGAAGGATGCGCTCGCGGTCATCAGGCACATCACGTCGTGGCACGTGATCGACCGCAGCCAGGTGCGCGCGGGCGAAACCTACACGGCATCGGTGCGGATGCAGCTCGATACGGCGCTGATGCCGAAGCCGTTCCAGGTCGATGCGGTGAACAACCGCGACTGGACGCTCGGGTCGGACTGGAAGCGCTTCACTTTCACGGTGACCGAACGTGCTAAATAAAGTGCGCCGCGCGGCCAGCGGGAAGAGCCTCCTCGTTCGCGTGATCGTCTCGACCGTCGCGCTCACCGCACTGCTGCTGCTCGTGCTGCTCGCGGCCGCGAGCGCGAACACCGAATTCTTCGATCGCTACTACTCGTGGCTGTACGCGACGAACATCGTCGTCGCGCTCGTGTTCCTGCTCGTGGTGCTCGGGCTGATCGGGATGATCGTCGTGCGCCTGAGGAAGGGCAAGTTCGGCACGCGGCTGCTCGCGAAGCTCGCGGTGTTCTTCGCGCTCGTCGGCGTGGTGCCGGGCGGGATCATCTACATCGTGTCGTACCAGTTCGTGTCGCGCAGCATCGAGTCGTGGTTCGACGTGAACGTCGAGACGGCGCTGACGGCCGGCCTGAATCTCGGCCGCGGGATGCTCGATGCGTCGCTGTCCGATCTGCAGACGAAGGCGCGGCTGATGTCCGACCAGCTCGCGAGCGCCGACGCGAACACGAACGGCACGACACTCACGCTGCTGCGGCTGCGCGACCAGTTCGGCGTGCAGGACGCGACGATCGTCGAGCCGAGCCGCGGCGGCTCGGGCGCGGCGCCCGACCTGCATATCGTCGCGCAGGCGTCGGGCAATTTCGCGGCGCTGATTCCGGACGACCTGCCGACGCCGCTGATGCTGAGCCAGGCGCGCGAACACGGCGCGTATGCGGCGATCGAGGGCGAAGTCGACGGCGACCCGCGCGCGCACGGCGCGAAGGGCGCGCTGCGGCTGCGCGTCGTGCGGCCGATTCCCGATGCGTCGACATCGCTGCTGCAGCCGGCGGAGCGCTTCCTGCAACTCACCCAGCCGGTGCCGCCCACCCTTGCCCACAACGCGGATGCCGTGCAGCGCGCGTATCGCGAGTACCAGGAAAAGGCGCTCGGCCGCACGGGGCTGCGCAAGATGTACATCGGCACGCTGACGCTCGCGCTGTTCCTCGCGACGTTCATCGCGATGATGCTCGCGCTCGCGCTCGGCCAGCAGCTCGCGCGGCCGCTGTTCCTGCTCGCACAGGGCACGAAGGAGATTACGGAAGGCGACTACACGCCGAAGCGCGAGATCAAGACGCGCGACGAGCTCGGCTTCCTCACGCAGTCGTTCAACGCGATGACGCGCCAGTTGTCCGAGGCGCGGCTCGCGGTCGAGAAGAACCGCGTCGCGCTCGAGCATTCGAAGACGTATCTCGAGAGCATCCTCGCGAACCTGACGGCCGGCGTGTTCGTGCTCGACCGCCAGTTCCGGCTGACGACGGCCAATCGCGGCGCCGAGCGGATCTTCCGGCAGCCGTTCAACGCGCTGATCGGCACGACGCTCGACCGGATCGGCGTGGCCGCCGGGTTCGGCGCGATGGTGCGCAAGGCGTTCGCCGATCGCGAGGCGGCATCCGACGGCGCCAGCGGCGATCGCGGCCATTGGCAGCAGCAGTTCGCGATCGAGGTGCCAGGCGAAGCTGATCCGCTGACGCTGCTCGTGCGCGGCACGCGCCTCGTATCGACGATCGAGGGGCAGGCCGACGATCCGCAGACGTCCGGTTACGTCGTCGTGTTCGACGACATTTCCGACGTGATTTCCGCGCAGCGTTCGGTTGCGTGGGGCGAAGTGGCGCGCCGGCTCGCGCACGAGATCAAGAATCCGCTGACGCCGATCCAGCTGTCGGCGGAGCGGTTGCAGATGAAGCTGTCCGACAAGCTCGCGCCGCCCGACGCCGATGTGCTCAAGCGCGGCGCGACGATGATCGTCAACCAGGTGGCCGCGATGAAGCGGATGGTCGACGATTTCCGCGAATACGCGCGCACGCCGCCGGCGGTGCTCGCGAACCTGCAGTTGAACGAACTGGCGAGCGAGGTGCTCGGGCTGTACGGGGTGGGCGAAGGCAAGAGCGCGATCGTCGCCGAGCTCGCGCCGTCGCTGCCGGTGATTCGCGGCGACGCGACGCAATTGCGCCAGGTGATTCACAACCTGCTGCAGAATGCGCAGGATTCGGTCGCGGAGACAGCGCATCCGCGTGTGTTGATCGAAACCAAGACAGTAGAATATGGCGATCCCGACGCCGAGGGCAAAACACGCGTCGCGGTACGTCTTACCGTGTCCGACAACGGGCCCGGTTTTCCGGCGCGCATCCTGACCCGCGCGTTCGAGCCTTATGTGACGACGAAGGCGAAGGGCACGGGGCTGGGGTTGGCCACGGTCAAGAAAATCGTCGATGAGCACGGTGCGCGGATCGATCTGCGCAATCGCATGCACGGCGAGACCGTCGAGGGTGCGCAGGTGTCGATTCTGTTCCTGCAGATGGCGAGCGATGCGCCAGGCGCCGAATCGGGCGTGCAGGACGGGACGGCTCCCGCCAAGACAAAAGCAAGTGAGCAGACAAAGGCAGCGTAAATGGCAACCATCCTGGTGGTAGATGATGAAATGGGCATCCGGGAATTGCTCTCGGAGATCCTCAGCGATGAAGGACATGTCGTCGAGGCAGCGGAGAACGCGCAGGCCGCGCGGGAATACCGGTTGAATCAGGCGCCCGATCTCGTGCTGCTCGATATCTGGATGCCCGATACCGACGGCGTGACATTGCTCAAGGAGTGGGCGGCGCAGGGGCTGCTGACGATGCCCGTGATCATGATGTCCGGGCACGCGACGATCGATACGGCCGTCGAGGCGACGAAGATCGGCGCGCTCGATTTCCTCGAGAAGCCCATCGCGCTGCAGAAGCTGCTGAAGTCCGTCGAGCACGGCCTCGCACGCGGTGCGGCGCCGGTGTCCGCGAACGCGGCGGCGAAGGCCGGTGCGGGGCAGCCGGCGGGCCCGGCGGCGGTCGCATCCGCGGCCGCGCTGCCGACGCTCGGCGACGACATGGCTTCGGCGCTCGGCCTCGCGGGCCAGACGGCCGCGATCCCGTTCGACATTCCGTTGCGTGAAGCGCGCGATGCGTTCGAGCGTGCGTACTTCGAATATCACCTCGCGCGCGAAAACGGCAGCATGACGCGCGTCGCGGAGAAGACGGGCCTCGAGCGCACGCACCTGTATCGCAAGCTCAAGCAGCTCGGTGTCGAGCTCGGCAAGAAACCGTCCGAAGGCGCCGTATAAAATATTTTGCGAAAACACTTGCTCAGGTACGAATAGCTCGATATACTTTCATTCTTCGTTGGCCCGGTAGCTCAGTTGGTAGAGCAGCGGATTGAAAATCCGCGTGTCGATGGTTCGATTCCGTCCCAGGCCACCAGAATTAAGACCCCAAGAATCGGAAGGTTCTTGGGGTTTTTCGTTTGTGGTGGGGTTGGCGTGATGAGGTCCGCGGGCCCGCGAGCCCGGCAGTATTCGAGATGGCATGATAAAATCCGTGTCCGCTCAATAACTTAGCGCATCGCTTCATGCGCGCGGCAGGCTGCCAGCGTGGCGCCGCCGTGGCGCGCGGCAACGATGCCGCGCGATGGGCGGTATAAGCGCTCCGCCGCGTTCGCGGCCGATTGCGCTGCCTATACTGGTCGAGCCGGCCCAGGCCGGCACGCGTCGGGCCGCCCGGCGGCAGCCGGCCCCGGGGCGCAGCGCGACGCGAGCCTACACATTCACGGAGTATCACGGTGATTCGGACAGACGCTAAAGACGGCGCGCTCGTGTTGTTTTCCGGCGGGCAGGACTCGGCCACGTGCGTGGCCTGGGCTCTGGAACGCTACCAGACGGTCGAGACGCTCGGCTTCGATTACGGCCAGCGCCACCGCGTCGAGCTCGAGTGTCGCGAAGGCGTGCGCGAAGCACTGAAGCGCGATTTTTCCGCATGGTCGGACCGGCTCGGCGACGATCACATGATCGACCTGTCGGTGCTCGGCGCGATCAGCGATACCGCGATGACGCGCACGATCGAGATCGAGACGGCGGCGAACGGCTTGCCGAACACGTTCGTGCCGGGCCGCAACCTGATGTTCATGACGATCGCCGCGGCGATCGCCTATCGCCGCGGGCTGCGTGTGCTGGTCGGCGGAATGTGCGAGACCGATTTCTCGGGCTACCCCGACTGCCGCGACGACACGATGAAGGCGCTGCAGGTCGCGCTGAACCTCGGGATGGACACGCGCATCGTGCTCGAGACGCCGCTGATGTGGCTCGACAAGGCGCAGACGTGGCAACTCGCCGAGCAGCTCGGCGGCGAAGCGCTCGTCGAACTGATCCGCGTCGAGACGCACACGTGCTACGTGGGCGAGCGCGCGGAATTGCACGAATGGGGCTTCGGCTGCGGCGAATGCCCCGCCTGCAAGCTGCGCAAGCGCGGCTACGAGGCTTACCTGAAGGGCGAGCGGGTGACCGAAGCGCCGCTGTGACGCGGGTGCGCCGGCAGCGCTGGACGAATAACGGATTCTGATCGACAACGAGCGGCGCGAGCCGGACGAAGCACGATGACTTACGCGGTCAAGGAAATTTTCTACACGTTGCAGGGCGAGGGCGCGAACGCGGGCCGGCCGGCCGTGTTCTGCCGGTTCGCCGGCTGCAACCTGTGGTCGGGCCGCGAAGAGGATCGTGCGGAGGCCGTGTGCCGCTTCTGCGATACCGACTTCGTCGGCACCGACGGCGAGAACGGCGGCAAGTTCAAGGACGCCGAAGCGCTCGTCGCGACGATCGCCGGCCTGTGGCCGGAGGGCGAGGCGCACCGCTTCGTCGTCTGCACGGGCGGCGAGCCGATGCTGCAACTCGACCAGCCGCTCGTCGACGCATTGCACGCGGCCGGCTTCGAGATCGCGATCGAGACCAACGGTTCGCTGCCGGTGCTCGAATCGATCGACTGGATCTGCGTGAGCCCGAAGGCCGACGCGCCGCTCGTCGTCACGAAGGGCAACGAACTGAAGGTCGTGATCCCGCAGGACAACCAGCGGCTGGCCGACTACGCGAAGCTCGACTTCGAATACTTCCTCGTCCAGCCGATGGACGGCCCGTCGCGCGACCTCAATACGAAGCTCGCGATCGACTGGTGCAAGCGTCATCCGCAGTGGCGGCTGTCGATGCAGACCCACAAATATCTGAACATTCCCTGAGCCACGGCTTTTGACATCGTGCTGATTACCCGAAAACTCGAATTCGACGCGGGCCACCGCATTCCCGATCACCGCAGCCAGTGCCGGAACCTGCATGGTCATCGCTACGTGCTCGAAGTCACGCTGCGCGGCGATCTCGTCGATACCGAGGGGGCGCCCGACCGCGGCATGGTGATGGATTTCGCCGACGTGAAGGCGCTCGCGATGGAGCACCTGGTCGGCAAGTGGGACCACGCGTTCCTGGTCTACGCCCGCGACGAGGTCGTGCGCTCGTTCCTCGAGCAGATGGCCGACCACAAGACGGTCGTGATCGACCGGATCCCGACCGTCGAGAACCTCGCGGCGATCGCGTTCGACATCCTCGCGAACGTGTACGACGCGCACTACGGCGTGAACCTGCGGCTCGAGCGCGTGCGCCTGTACGAAACGCCGAACTGCTGGGCCGACGTCGAGCGCCAGCCCGGCCGCTGATCCCGCCTTCCCGGCAGCCCCGCCAGCCGGCGCGGGCTGCCTGACGCCGCACCCCGCGGCTTCGTCCCGCCCCCGTCCGTTCCCACATTCCGCGTAATGCCGCGCTATGATCGTTGCGTGGCGCCGGAAAACGCGGCCGTGCGCGATCGCGCGGCCGGCGCTGTCAGATCGGCCGTCCACGGCCGACCAACGATCCAGGGCCCGGTCCTGGCGCCGCCGTGCTTCGCTGCCCGGCGTGTCGCGCGCCGCTTTGCCCGTTGCTTGTCCCGTTCGATTGCCGTTCCGTCCAGGAGGCCGTATCGATGAGCACGCTCACCAATTCCCTCAAACAACGCCTGCACGATGGCGACGACCCGTTGTACGGCCTGTGGCTGTCGCTCGGCAGCGACTCGGCCGCGGAAGCGCTCGCGCATGCCGGCTACGACTGGCTCTGCATCGACATGGAGCACGCGCCGAACGACAGCCGAGATGTTGCATCGCAGTTGCGCGCGATCGCGGCCGCCCATCTGCCGAGCGAACCCGTCGTGCGCGTGCCGGCGCGCGAGCCGTGGCTCGTGAAGCGCGCGCTCGATGCCGGCGCGCGCACGCTGATGTTTCCATGCATCGAGACGGTCGACGACGCCGCGCACGCGGTGCGGCTGACGCGCTATCCGTCGCCCGAATCGCCGGACGGGCTGCGCGGTGTCGCGGGCATGGTGCGCGCGGCAGCGTTCGGGATGCGCCGAGATTACGTGCAGACGGCGAACGCGCAGGTCGCGGTGATCGTGCAGATCGAATCGGCGCGCGGCGTCGACGAAGTCGAGCGGATTGCGGCGCTGCCCGGCGTCGACTGCCTGTTCGTCGGCCCGGCCGATCTCGCGGCGAGCCTCGGGCATCTCGGCGACATCCGCCACCCGGACGTCGAAACCGCGATGGCGCGCGTGCTCGCGGCCGGCCGGCAGGCCGGCGTCGCGGTCGGCATCTTCGCGGGCGATACGGCGGCCGCGCGCCAGTATCGCGAGGCCGGCTACCGGATGATCACGCTGTCGGCCGACGTCAGCTGGCTGTTGCGCGCCACGCGGCAGGCGCTGCAGGAGGTACGGTCATGAACGATGGCGACGGCGCGTGCCGTGGGCGCGTGCAGGGTGGGGCCGGGGCGCGCAGGCGGATCGGCGCGATGCTCGGCCTGTGGTGCGTGTGTGGCGTCTATGGCGTGTGTATTGCAGCGGGCGCACCGGGCGTGCCGCAAGCGAAGTCCGATCCATCGCGCGAGACGCAGTCGGCGGTCGCCGACTACAACGCCGGCGACTATCGCGCGGCGCTGGTGCAGTTCCACGACGCGGCCGAGCGCGGCGACCGTCTCGCGCAATTCAACTACGCGATGATGCTGCTGACCGGCGAAGGCGTGACGGCGAACGTCGACGAAGGGCTGCGCTGGCTGAAGCGCGCAGCCGACGCGAACATGTCGCATGCGCAGTACGTGTACGGGCGGATGCTCGACGACGGCGAGTTCGTCGCGCGCAATCCGGCCGAAGCGCATCGCTGGTTCCTGCGGGCGGCGAAGCAGGGGCACGTGCAGGCTGCGCTGTCGCTCGCGAACCAGTTCCTCGACGGGCGCGGCACGCCGCGCGACAACCGGCAGGCATTCGCGTGGTACAAGCAGGCCGCCGATGCAGGCGAGCCGACCGCGCAGTACGTGACCGCGTCGTTCTACGAGCGCGGGGGCGACGGTGTCGCGCAGAACCTGAACATCGCGCGGGCGTATTACGCGGCGGCGGCCGCGCAGGGCGACGAGACGGCCGGGCTGAAATTCAAGGAGCTGAGTGCGCGGCTGAAGGTGCAGGGGCCGGCGTCGGGTGCCGGCGCGGAGCCGGGCGGGACGCACGCGCCGGCGCCGTGAACGGAGGTCGCGCCACACCGCGCCGCGCGGCCGCGTTCGGCAAGGACGGTCGAAAAAAACGGCGCCGCGGCGCCGTTTTTCTTTCTGCGATGCGTACCGCGCGGTCAGCTCTTCATCAACCGCCGCTGCCGCCCGACGCTCATGATCATCCCGATCGCGATGCCGAGCGTCGTGAGCGCCGTGCCGCCATAACTCATGAACGGCAGCGGCACGCCGACGACCGGCAGCACGCCGCTCACCATCCCGATGTTGACGAACGCATAGACGAAGAACGCGAGCGTGAGCGAGCCCGCGAGCAGGCGGCCGAACAGCGTCGCGCCCTGCGCGGCGATATAGAGCCCGCGTGCGATCAGCGCCATGTAAAGCGTCAGCAGCACGAGCCCGCCGACGAGCCCCCATTCCTCGGAGAACACCGCGAAGATGAAGTCGGTGTGCTTCTCCGGAATGAACTCGAGGTGCGCCTGCGTGCCTTTCAGGTAGCCCTTGCCGAGCACGCCGCCCGAGCCGATCGCGATCACGGCCTGGATCGTGTGGAAGCCCTTGCCGAGCGGGTCGGAAGTCGGGTCGAGCAGCGTGCACACGCGGTGCTTCTGGTAGTCGTGCATCAGCGGCCACTGCACTTCGGGCTGGCAGATGCGATCCTCGAACACGGCGATCGAGCCGACCGCGATCACGCCCGCGACGAGCACCGGCACGATCAGCTTGAACGACAGGCCGGCAAGGTAGATCACGAAGAAGCCGGCCGCGAACACGAGCAGGCCCGTGCCGAGGTCGGGCTGCTTGGCGATCAGCCCGACCGGCACCATCAGGATCCCGAACGCGGCGATGAAGTCGTACCAGCGCAGCCCGCCTTCGCGGCGCTGGTAGTACCACGCGAGCATCAGGGGGGTCGCGATCTTGAGGATCTCCGACGGCTGGATCACGACGCCGACGTTCAGCCAGCGCTTCGCGCCTTTCTTGGTCATCCCGAACAGCGCGACCGCGACCAATAGCGTGACCCCGAACGTGTAGAGCGGGACCGCGAAGCGCATCAGCGTCGTGGGCGGGATGTTGGCGATCACCCACATCAGCACGAACGTCAGCAGGATGTTGCGCAACTGGTCCTCGACGCGGCCCGGCATGTCGATCGCCGCGCTGTACAGCGTGACGATGCCGACGCACAGCAGCAGGAACACGATGAGGGCGAGCGGGCGGTCGAAGCCCGCGAACATCTGCTTGATCTTGTCGAGCCAGGCGCGCTTGTCGAATTGCATGCCTTTCTCCGTTAATGAGCGGTGCCGGCGTCCGCCGCCTTCGCGGAGGCCGTCGCACGGTGGTTGTCGTCGCGCGGCGTGGCGACGAGCGGCTGCACGTCACTGGCGGGCCGGCGCGGCCGGTGCGGGCGCCGGATCGGCGGCAGGCTCGCGGCCCTCGGCGCATCGGCACCGGCGCTCGCCGGCACGGCGGCGCTTGCACCGGCGGCCGACGCTTCGGAGGCCGCGGCGGCCGATGCCGCTTCCGCCGCACTGGCCGCGCTCGGCACGACCGGCTGCGGCAGCGCCGTGAAGCCGGCCGCGACGGCGGCGGGCCGGTTCGCGTCGCCGATCACCGGCGCGTTGACGGGTTCGGTCGCCGACGCCGCGGCAGCCACGGCCGCGGCCTCGTTCTGCGGGTTCTGGCGGTCGACGAGATAGAAGTCGAGCACGCGGCGCGCGATCGGGCCCGCGGCCTGCGCCCCCCAGCCGCCGTTCTCGACGACCAGCGCGACGGCGATCTGCGGATGGTCGACCGGTGCGTACGCGATGAACAGCGCGTGGTCGCGCAGGTGCTCGGCGAGCAGGTGGCCCTTGTAGTTGGAGCCTTGCAGCGAGAACACCTGCGCGGTGCCGGTCTTGCCAGCGGCGAGGTACGGCGCGCCGCGGAACACCTTGTACGCGGTGCCGGACGGGTTCTCGATCACGTTCTCCATCCCGCGCTTCACGACGTCGATGTCGGCCTGCTTGAGCGGGATCACTTCGCTTTCCTTCGGCACGGTCAGGCGGCGCCCGCGCGTGATCGGATCCTCGATTTCCTTCACCAGGTGAGGCTTCATCACGACGCCGTTGTTCGCGAGCGTCGCGGTCGCGTGCGCGAGCTGCAGGATCGTGAACGAGTTGTAGCCCTGGCCGATCCCGAGGCTGATCGTCTCGCCGTCGAACCACTTCTGCTGCGCGGCCTTCTTGAACGCCTTCTTCTTCCAGTCGGTCGACGGCAGGATCCCGCGCGCCTCGCCCTGGATGTCGATCCCGGTGATCTGGCCGAAGCCGAACGGCTTCATGAAGTTCGCGATCGCGTTCACGCCGAGGTCGCGCGCGAGCATGTAGAAGTAGGTGTCGTTCGACACCATGATCGCCTTGTTCATGTCGACCCAGCCCTGGCCCGAGCGCACGTCGTTGCGGAACGTGTGGCCGCCGAACGTGAAGTAGCCGGGATCCTGGAAGCCCCAGCCCGGCGTGCGCTTGCCGAGCGTCAGGCCGGCGAGCGCCATGAACGGCTTGTACGTCGAGCCGGGCGGGTAGGTGCCGTGCAGCGGGCGGTTCAGCAGCGGCTTGTCGGTCGAGTTGTTCAGCTCGTCCCAGGTCTGCTGGTCGATGCCGTCGACGAACGAGTTCGGGTCGAAACTCGGCGACGACACGAACGCGAGCACGTCGCCCGTCTTCGGCTCGATCGCGACCAGTGCGCCGCGCTTGCCGGCGAACGCCTGCTCGGCGACCTGCTGCAGCCCGATGTCGAGCGACAGCACGAGGTTGTTGCCGGGCGTCGCCTGCGTGCGCGACAGCGTGCGCACCGGCCGGCCGCCGGCCGTCACCTCGACTTCCTCGAAGCCCGTCAGCCCGTGCAGCTCGGTTTCGTAGCTCTGCTCGACGCCGATCTTGCCGATGTAGTCGGTGCCCTTGTAGTTGTTCGCGTCGCGGCGCGGATCGTAGTTTTCCTGGTCGCTGTCGTTGTCGTCGCTCATCGCGTCGATGCGATCCTGGTCGCGCTTCGAGATCCGGCCGATGTAGCCGATCACGTGCGCGGCCGTCGTGCCGAGCGGATATTGGCGGAACAGCCGCGCGCGCACGTCGACGCCGGGGAAGCGGAAGCGCTGCGCGGTGAAGCGCGCGACTTCCTCGTCGGTGAGCCGGGTGCGGATCGGCAGGCTCTCGAAGTTCTTCGAGTCTTCCTGCAGCTTCTTGAAGCGGCGGCGGTCGCGCGCGTCGATCGGGATGATCTCGGACAGCTTGTCGATCGTGTTCTCGAGCGTGTCGTCGAGCTTCGACGGCGTGATCTCGAGCGTGTACGCCGAATAGTTCTTCGCGAGGATCACGCCGTTGCGGTCGGTGATGATCCCGCGGTTCGGCACGATCGGCGCGACTGAGATGCGGTTTTCCTCGGCCTGCAGCGCGTATTTGCCGTGCTGCATCAACTGCAGGTAGAAAAAGCGGCTCGCGAGCAGCCCGAAGCAGACGAACACGAACACGCCCGCCGCCGCGACGCGCAGGCGGAACTTCGAGAGCTGCTGTTGGGTGTCGTTGAATTCGGTCATGCGGTTACGATCGATCTGGCCCGCGCACGATGCGGCTGCGGGCGAGGGGCCGCCCCGGAGCGCGGCGCGCGGCGGGCGTGGAGGCGGCGGGTAGTCAAGGCAGGCCCAGGGTTCAGATGGGGCGCGTATCGTCCGGATCGACCGGGCGGCGTTGCGGCATCAGCAGCAGGTGGCTCGCGATCGGCCACAGCGCGGCCTCGACGAAGCCGTCGACCAGATAGCGCCAGCCCGGGAACGCGGCGCCCATCACGAGGCGGATCACGAACGGAACGAGCTGCGCGACGACCAGCAGCGGCGTGACGTACAGCACCTGCACGCCGATCGGCATCCACAGCACGCGACGGTGGATCGTGATCGCGCCGTACGACAGCAGCGTATAGGCGAGCGCGTGCTCGCCGAGCAGCCCCGCGTCATGCACGTCCATCAGGATGCCGAGCGCGAACGCGACGCCCATCCCGACCTTGCGCGGCTGATGGATGTTCCAGAACAGCAGCACGAGCGCGACGAAGTCGGGCACGCCGGGCAGGCGGCCCCACGGCATCAGGTTCAGCAGGAACGCGGCGGCGAGGCTGAAGACGATGAAGTACGGATTGACCGGCTGCAGGATGTATTGCGGGCGATTCATCGCTGGGCTCCTGGTTGCCCGGCCGCGGGCTTCGCGGGCGCGGCGGCGGGCTTGGCCGCAGGCGCAGGCGCGGCAGGCGCCGGCTTGGCGCCGGGCTGGGCGCCGGGCTGGGCCGCGGCGGCCGGCTTCGCGCCGGCGTCGGCCTTCTCGCCTTTCGCGGCGGCTTTCGCGCCTTTCTTGCCCTTCGCGTTCTTGTCGGCGGCCGGATCGGGCTCGGCCGGGCGCGGCGGGATGTCGTTCTGGTAATGCAGCACGAGCATCTGGCGCGCGCCGCGCACGGCGGCGATCGGCGCGCAGGTCACGCGCGCGAATGCGGTATCGGCCAGCTTGTCGACGCGTACGACCTTCGCGACCGGCAGGCCGGGCGGATAGACGCCGTCGAGGCCGCTCGTGACGAGCTCGTCGCCGACGACGAGATCCGCGCTCGTCGGCACGAAGCGCAGGTCGAGCGAATCGCCCTTCGGCGTGCCGTAGATCACGCTGCGCAGGCCGGTGCGCAGCACCTGCACGGGAATCGCGAGATCGCGGTCGGTGACCAGCGTGACTTCGGACTGCAGCGGGAACACGCGCGTGACCTGGCCGACCACGCCGTTCTCGCTGACGACGGGCGCGCCGTTCTGGATGCCCTGCTGCGAACCCTGGCCGATCACGATCTTCTGCGTGAACGGATCGCTCGTGTCGTACTGGATCTCGGCCGGCGTCGATTGCGTCGCGATGTGCTGGCGCAGCTCGAGCACGGCGCGCAGGTGCGCGTTCTCCTGCGCGAGCACGGCGGCCTGGTTGGCCTGCGTGGACAGCTGCAGGTTGCGCTTGCGGAGATCGTCGTTGTCATGGCGCAGCGACGCGCCGGTGACGGCGATGTCGGCCGCGCCCATGAACAGGTCGCGCGGCACGAGCGCGGCGCGCTGCAGCGGATAGAGCACGGTGCCGAGCACGCCGCGGACGATTTCGAGCGTGTTGAAGCGCGCGTCCGACACCAGCAGTGCGATCGCGACGGCGACGAAAAAGATGAGCCGCGCGAGCGCGGGCGGGCCTTGCTTGAAGAGGGGCGGCGGACTGTATTCCATGGTCGGCGCCGGGCGCGAATGATCGGTTAAATGAAGCTCAGACGCGCAAACGGCGCGGCGGTTCGTTCTGAATGAGCGAGCCGGCCACGCCGCGGGTGCGTCATGTCAGGAAGACTGCCTAGACGATCACTCGTACGAGAAGATGCTGCCCAGCTTGTCCATGCGCTCGAGCGCCATGCCCGAACCGCGCACGACGCAGGTGAGCGGATCTTCCGCGACGAGCACCGGCAGGCCGGTTTCTTCCGCGAGCAGGCGATCGAGGTCGCGCAGCAGCGCGCCGCCGCCCGTCAGCATCATCCCGCGTTCGGCGATGTCGGCGCCGAGTTCCGGCGGCGTCTGTTCGAGCGCGATCTTCACCGACGACACGATCTGGTTCAGCGGATCGGTCAGCGCTTCGAGGATTTCGTTGCTGGAGATCGTGAAGCTGCGCGGAATGCCTTCCGACAGGTTGCGGCCCTTCACTTCCATTTCCTTGACTTCGGAGCCCGGGAACGCGGAGCCGATTTCCTTCTTGATCGCCTCGGCGGTCTGCTCGCCGATCAGCATCCCGTAGTTGCGGCGGATGTAGTTGACGATCGCTTCGTCGAACTTGTCGCCGCCGACGCGCACCGAGCCTTTATAGACGATGCCGCCGAGCGAGATCACGCCGACTTCCGTCGTGCCGCCGCCGATGTCGACGACCATCGAGCCGGTGGCTTCCGACACCGGCAGGCCTGCGCCGATCGCGGCCGCCATCGGCTCCTCGATCAGGTAGACCTGCGATGCGCCGGCGCCGTGCGCGGCTTCCTTGATCGCGCGGCGCTCGACCTGGGTCGAGCCGCACGGCACGCAGATGATGATGCGCGGCGACGGCGAGAACATGCGCGACTCGTGGGCCGTCTTGATGAACTGCTTGATCATCTGCTCGGTGACGGTGAAGTCGGCGATCACGCCGTCCTTCATCGGGCGGATCGCCTCGATGTTGCCCGGTACCTTGCCGAGCATCTGCTTGGCTTCCTTGCCGACTGCCTGGATCGTCTTCTTGCCGTTGGGGCCGCCTTCCTGGCGGATCGACACGACGGACGGCTCATCGAGCACGATGCCCTTGCCGCGCATGTAGATCAGGGTGTTTGCGGTGCCGAGGTCGATCGCGAGATCGTTGGAGAAGTAGCTGCGCAAAAAACCGAACATTCAGAATCCTGTTTCGCTCTGGGCCGGCCCTGCATAGCGAGCGCTGAGGGCGGCAGCGGAAAAAATAACAGCCTCGGGAAGCGTGGCGGAAGCGGCCGCCGCGGCGCACGAAGCTGCGAGTGATGTCTACCGGGGATCGCACGAAGCACGCACGGCTTGCCGAAGCGGGGCGAAACGGTGCGGGAAAAGGCTGCCGGGTTTGGGTCGAACGCGTAATGATACCTTATAATTTCACGGTATTTGAATCGAAACGGGCGGTATTTTTGCCGCTTCGGCCCCGATTTTTGAGGGTGGGATCGCACCCTCCAACCCCCCGCCGCAGTGCTGCTTTCGATGCATTGCGCAGTCTTGTTTTTCCGGTGATCGCATGGCCCTGACCCTGACCGATGTGAAACGCATCGCGCACCTGGCGCGACTCGAAATGGCCGACGCCGACGCCGAGCACATGCTCGGCCAGCTCAATGATCTCTTCGGCCTCGTCGAGCAGATGCAGGCGGTCGACACCGCCGGCATCGCGCCGCTAGCCCACCCGATCGAACAGATCCAGGAAGTCGCGCAACGCCTGCGCGACGACGCCGTGACGGAAGTCGTCAATCGCGACGACAACCAGCGTCCGGCGCCGGCCGTCCAGGACGGCCTCTATCTCGTGCCGAAGGTGATCGAGTAAGCATTCGACGACAAGCGCGCCGGCCAGCGCCGCGCGCCACCCAGAATTCCCAGGAAAACCACTCAATGCACGCAAAAAGCCTGACCGAACTGCGCGCCGCGCTCGCCGCCAAGGAATGCTCGGCCGTCGAGCTCGCGCAGCTCTACCTGAAACGGATCGACGCCGCGCGCGACCTGAACGCGTTCGTCCACGTCGATGCCGACCTGACCCTCGCGCAGGCGAAAGCTGCCGACGCGGAGCTCGCGCGCGGCGCGGGCGGCGCGCTCACCGGCCTGCCGATCGCGCACAAGGACGTGTTCGTCACGCGCGGCTGGCACTCGACCGCCGGTTCGAAGATGCTCGCGAACTACGCGAGCCCGTTCGACGCGACCGTCGTCGCCCGCCTGCAGGCGGCCGGCATGGTCACGCTCGGCAAGACCAACATGGACGAGTTCGCGATGGGCTCGTCGAACGAGAACTCGGCGTTCGGCGCGGTGAAGAACCCGTGGGACACGAACGCCGTGCCGGGCGGCAGCTCGGGCGGCAGCTCGGCCGCCGTCGCCGCGCGTCTCGCGCCGGCGGCAACCGGCACCGACACCGGCGGCTCGATCCGCCAGCCTGCGTCGTTCGCGGGCGTGACGGGCATCAAGCCGACCTACGGCCGCGTGTCGCGCTACGGGATGATCGCGTTCGCGTCGTCGCTCGACCAGGGCGGCCCGATGGCGCAGAGCGCGTCCGACTGCGCGCTGCTGCTGAACGCGATGGCCGGCTTCGACGAGCGCGACTCGACGAGCCTCGATCGCGACGATGAAGACTTCACGCGCCACCTCGGCCAGCCGTGGGCGGCCGGCAACGATGCGGGCAAGCCGCTCGCGGGCCTGCGCATCGGCTTGCCGAACGAGTATTTCGGCGACGGCCTGGCCGACGACGTACGCGCGACGATCGACGCGGCACTGAAGCAGTATGAAGCGCTCGGCGCGACGCTCGTGCCCGTGTCGCTGCCGAAGACGGAGCTGTCGATCCCCGTGTATTACGTGATCGCGCCGGCCGAGGCGTCGTCGAACCTGTCGCGTTTCGACGGCGTGCGTTTCGGCCACCGCGCCGCGCAATACGGCGACCTGCTCGACATGTACAAGAAGTCGCGCGCGGAAGGCTTTGGCCCCGAGGTGAAGCGCCGGATCCTGGTCGGCACGTACGTGCTGTCGCACGGCTACTACGACGCGTACTACCTGCAGGCGCAGAAGATCCGCCGCATCATCGCGAACGATTTCCAGGAAGCGTTCAAGACCTGCGACGTGATCATGGGCCCGGCCTCGCCGACGGTCGCATGGGATCTCGGTTCGAAGGGCGACGATCCGGTGCAGATGTATCTCGCGGATATCTACACGCTGTCGGTGAGCCTCGCGGGCCTGCCCGGCATGAGCGTGCCGTGCGGCTTCGGCGCGGGCGCGAACGCGAAGCGCCCGGTCGGCCTGCAGATCATCGGCAACTATTTCAACGAAGCCCGGATGCTGCAGGTCGCCGACGCGTTCCAGCGCGCGACCGACTGGCACAAGCAAGTTCCGGCAGGGGTGTAAGCACATGGCTACTCAATGGGAAGTCGTTATCGGTCTCGAGACGCACGCGCAACTGTCGACCGTCTCGAAGATTTTCTCGGGCGCGTCGACGCAGTTCGGCGCCGAGCCGAACACGCAGGCGTGCCCGGTCGACCTGGCGCTGCCGGGCGTGCTGCCGGTGCTGAACCGCGGTGCGGTCGAGCGCGCAATCCGCTTCGGCCTCGCGATCGGCTCGACCATCGCGCCGCGCAGCATCTTCGCGCGCAAGAATTATTTCTACCCCGATCTGCCGAAGGGCTATCAGATCAGCCAGTACGAGATTCCGGTCGTGCAGGGCGGCCAGATCACGATCCAGGTGCCCGCCAACGAAAAGGCCGGCAAGGAAGCGTACGAGAAGACGGTCAACCTGACCCGCGCGCACCTCGAGGAAGACGCGGGCAAGTCGCTGCATGAAGACTTCGCCGGGATGACCGGGATCGACCTGAACCGCGCAGGCACGCCGCTGCTCGAGATCGTCACCGAGCCGGAAATGCGCAGCGCGGCCGAGGCCGTGGCCTATGCGAAGGCGCTGCACGGGCTCGTCGTGTGGCTCGGCATCTGCGACGGCAACATGCAGGAAGGCTCGTTCCGCTGCGACGCGAACGTGTCGGTGCGACCGGTCGGCCAGGAGAAGTTCGGCACGCGCGCGGAAATCAAGAACCTGAACTCGTTCCGGTTCCTCGAGGAAGCGATCAACTACGAAGTGCGTCGCCAGATCGAGCTGATCGAGGACGGCGGCGAAGTCGTGCAGGAAACGCGCCTCTACGATCCGGACAAGCGCGAGACGCGCTCGATGCGCAGCAAGGAAGACGCGCACGACTACCGCTACTTCCCCGACCCCGACCTGATGCCGCTCGTGATCGGCCAGGACTGGATCGATCGCGTGCAGTCCGGGATGCCCGAGCTGCCGGCCGCGATGCAGCAGCGCTTCGCCGAGCAGTACGGCGTGTCCGCGTACGACGCGGGCGTGCTGACGTCGAGCAAGGCGATGGCCGCGTATTTCGAGTCGGTGGTCGCGAAGGCCGGCGCCGCGAACGCGAAGATCGCCGCGAACTGGCTGATGGGTGACGTGTCGTCGCAGCTGAACCGCGACGGCATCGAGATCGACGCGATCCCCGTGTCGGCCGCGCAGCTCGCGCTGCTGCTGCAGCGCATCGCCGACGGCACGATCTCGAACAAGATCGCGAAGGAAATCTTCGCGACGATCTGGGACGAGAAGCCGGACGACGAAGGTGCGGCCGACCGCATCATCGACGCGAAGGGCCTGAAGCAGATCTCCGACACCGGCGCGCTGGAAGCGATCATCGACGAAGTGCTCGCGGCGAACGCGAAGTCGGTCGAGGAATTCCGCGCGGGCAAGGAAAAGGCGTTCAACGCGCTGATCGGCCAGGCGATGAAGGCGACCAAGGGCAAGGCCAATCCGCAGCAGGTCAACGAACTGCTGAAGAAGAAGCTCGGCTGAGCATGAGCGCGCGCCTGAACCGCGCTTGACGACGGGCCGCCCCGAACCAGTTCGGGGCGGCCCGTTGCGTTTGGCGGATGCGTTATCGTATGCGTCACACCGTCCAACGGAGGAACGAATGGCGAAACAACCGTCGCTCGACGATTTCCGCGTGCCTTATTTCACGCGCGAGAAGGAAGCCGCCGCATTCAAGCTCGATGCGTTCGACCCGGCCGCGAAGCCGTTTTCGTCCGGCTCGAAGGATGACGACCGCGAACGGCTGTCGGTCGTGTCGACCGAACTCGACGTGCAGCAGGAGCGCCTGCACACGCAGCAGAAGAAGCGCGTGCTGCTCGTGCTGCAGGGGATGGACACCAGCGGCAAGGACGGCACCGTGCGCGCGGTGTTCCGCGAGGTCGATCCGCTCGGCCTGCGCGTCGTGTCGTTCAAGGCGCCGACGCCGATCGAGGCCGCGCACGACTTCCTGTGGCGCGTGCATGCGCAGGTGGCGGCCGCGGGCGAGCTCGCGATCTTCAACCGCAGCCATTATGAAGACGTGCTCGTGCCGCGCGTGCTCGACCTGATCGACGCGAAGGAATGCGAGCGCCGCTACCGGCAGATCCGCGATTTCGAGACGATGCTGGTCGAGAACGGCACGACGATCATCAAGTGCTTCCTGCACATCTCGAAGGACGAGCAGCGCGAGCGGCTGCAGGCGCGCATCGACGATCCGACCAAGCACTGGAAGTTCGACATCTCCGATCTCGACGCGCGCAAGCACTGGGACGCGTACCAGTCCGCATACCGCGACGCGCTCGCCGCGACGTCCGCCGAGCATGCGCCGTGGTACGTGATCCCGGCCAACTCGAAGACGCACCGCAACGTGATGATCGCCGAGCTGCTGCTGCGCACGATGACCGACATGAAGCTGGAATTCCCGCCGCCGAAGCCGGAGCTCGAAGGCGTGAAGATCCGTTAAGCTGCCACCCTGTAAAACATCGAACTGAACGGAATCCGACATGATGCGAGTGATTACCGCCAACCTGAACGGCATCCGCTCCGCCGCGAAGAAGGGCTTCTTCGAGTGGCTCGGCGAACAGAACGCCGATTGTGTGTGCGTGCAGGAAATCAAGGTCTCGGCCGACGACCTGCCGGCCGAATTCGTCGAGCCGCACGGCTTCAAGAGCTATTTTCACCACGCCGAGAAGAAGGGCTACAGCGGCGCGGGCGTGTACAGCCGCCGCGAGCCCGACGACGTGATCATCGGCTTCGGCAGCAGCGAATTCGATGCCGAGGGTCGTTATGTCGAGGCGCGCTACGGCAAGCTGTCGGTCGTGTCGGTGTACGTGCCGTCCGGCTCGAGCGGCGAGGAGCGCCAGCAGGCGAAGTACCGCTTCATGGACGAGTTCATGCCGCACCTTGCCCAGCTCAAGAAGAAGCGCGAGGTGATCCTGTGCGGCGACGTGAACATCGTCCACAAGGAAATCGACATCAAGAACTGGAAGAGCAACCAGAAGAACTCGGGCTGCCTGCCGGAAGAGCGCGAGTGGCTCACGAAGCTGTTCGACGATGTCGGCTACGTCGACGTGTTCCGCACGCTCGACCCGCGCGCCGAGCAGTACACGTGGTGGAGCAACCGCGGCCAGGCGTATGCGAAGAACGTCGGGTGGCGGATCGATTACCAGATCGCGACGCCGGGCGTCGCCGGCACCGCGAAAAGCACGTCGATCTTCAAGGACATCAAGTTCAGCGACCACGCGCCGCTGACGGTGGACTACGACTACAAGAAGTGATTGCCGGCGCCGCGCCGCGCGCGTAGCGCCCGAACCCGCCGGTCGCCGGATGCAGAACGGGCCGCATGTCGAACATGCGGCCCGTTTCATTTGGGGCGGCGATCGTGCGGGCCGCCCGGCGGTGGCGCTTATTGCTTGATCGATGCCATGTCGATCACGAACCGGTACTTCACGTCGCTCTTCAGCATCCGCTCGTAAGCGGCGTTGATCTGCTGCATCGGAATCGTCTCGATATCCGACGTGATCCCGTGCTCCGCGCAGAAGTCGAGCATTTCCTGCGTTTCCGCGATCCCGCCGATCAGCGAGCCCGCGAGGCGGCGGCGCTTGAGGATCAGGTTGAACACCTGCGGCGACGGATGGTCGTGCTCCGGCGCGCCGACGAGCGTCATCGTGCCGTCGCGCTTCAGCAGGTGCAGGAACGGGTTCAGGTCGTGCTGCGCGGCGACCGTGTTCAGGATGAAGTCGAAGCTGTTCAGGTGCGCGTTCATCTGCGCTTCGTCCTTCGAGATCACGACTTCGTGCGCGCCGACGCGCTTGCCGTCCTCGATCTTCGACGGCGACGTCGTGAACAGCACGACGTGCGCGCCCATCGCGCGCGCCAGCTTCACGCCCATGTGGCCGAGGCCGCCGAGCCCGACGATGCCGACCTTCTTGCCGGGGCCGACGTTCCACTGCCGCAGCGGCGAGTAGGTCGTGATCCCCGCACACAGGAGCGGCGCGGCGCCGGCCGGGTCAAGCGTCTCGGGCACGCGCAGCACGAACGCCTCGTCGACGACGAGCTGCGTCGAGTAGCCGCCGTAGGTGACGTCGCCCGTCACGCGGTCCTGGCCGTTGTAGGTGCCGACGAAGCCGTTCTCGCAATACTGCTCGAGCCCGTCGGCGCAGCTCGGGCAGGTGCGGCACGAATCGACGAGACAGCCGACGCCGACCAGCTCGCCGACCTTGAAGCGCGATACCTGCGGGCCGGTCGCGGTCACGCGGCCGACGATTTCATGGCCCGGCACGACCGGGTAGATCGTGTTGCGCCATTCGTTGCGCGCCTGGTGCAGGTCCGAGTGGCAGACGCCGCAGTAGAGGACGTCGATCTGGACGTCGAGGTCGCGCAGCGCGCGACGCTGGAATTCGAACGGGGCGAGCGGCGACTGCGAATCGGTTGCCGCGTAAGCGTAGGTGGTGCTCATGCAGGGGGCTCCTTGGCCGGGAAAACATCCGGCGAAACGAACTGCCGTCGCACCCTATGGCGATGCGGCGAGGCAGGACGTCATCGTAAGGAGCGCGGCGCCGCGATGAAATACACGAAGGTCTGGAAGATTTGCCTATTCCTCTCGAACTGCGTGCAAACGGCCGCCAAAACGCATTCAAGATGCTACATTGCGAGCCAGATTCTCTTGCCGGACAGGATGACGCAGATGAGCTTCGAGCCCCTTTTCGCCGACACGGGCGACCGCGTGCAGCGCCGCATGGTCGAGCTGCACACGCGCCTCGCGCCGAACGAGGGCGACACGCTCGCGGCGCTCGACGGCGTGCGTTTGATTCGCGTGAGCCGTCCGGGGCCGCGCATGCCCGTGCTGTACGAGCCGAGCATCATCGTCGTGTGCCAGGGGCGCAAGCTCGGTTATCTCGGCGACCGCTCGTTCGTGTACGACGCGCAGCAATACCTGGTGCTGTCGGTGCCGCTGCCGTTCGAATGCGAGACCTTCGCGAGCGCGGAGGAGCCGTTTCTCGCGATCTCGATCCGCGTCGATCTCGCGGTGATCGCCGAACTCGCGATCCTGCTCGACGAGACGCTCGGCGCGGCCGCGAGCGAACCGCTCGGCGTCTATTCGACGCCGCTCGACGCGCCGCTGGCCGATGCGGTCGTGCGGCTGCTCGAAGCGCTGGCTTCGCCGCACGACACGCGCGTGCTGGGCCCCGCGATCATGCGCGAGATCGCGTATCGCGTGCTGACGGGCGCGCAGGGCGACGCGATCCGCGCGGCGCTCGTGCAGCAGCATCACTTCGGCCGCATCGCGAAGGCGTTGCGGCGCATCCATGCGGAGCTGAAGGCCGACCTCGATGTCGAGACCCTGGCGCGCGAGGCCGGGATGAGCCTCGCGGTGTTCCACGCGCACTTCAAGCACGTGACGGCGACGTCGCCGATGCAGTACGTGAAGGCCGCGCGCCTGCATCAGGCGCGGCTGATGATGGTGCAGGACGGCGTCGGCGCCGGTACGGCGGCCGCGCGCGTCGGTTATGCGAGCGCGTCGCAGTTCAGCCGCGAGTTCAAGCGGCTGTTCGGCCGCAGCCCCGGCGACGAAGTGCGCTGGATGCGCGAAATCGGGATTCGCCCGGTCGTGGCCGATACGGACGCGTAGCGTCCGGCGTCAGCCGGTGGCGCCGCGCCGCACGACCTTGCGCCGCTGCGCGCTGATGCCCGCGTAGTCGGGCAGTGAGTCGACACGCTTGCCGATCGCCTTCGCGTACAGCGGCATCAGGTCCGGCAGCCGGTTCAGCAGATCCTGGCGCCGCGCGGTGCTGTACGGGTGCGTGTAGATGAAGCCCGTGGCCTTGTTCGCGCGCGTCGCGGCCGCGAGCTTGTCCCACAGCGTGATCGCCGCGCGCGGATCGAAGCCCGCGCGGGCGGCGATGTCGCCGCCGATCACGTCGGCTTCGGTCTCGTCGGTCGGGTCGTAGTGGAGCGACTGCAGGCGCTCGCCGAGGTTCAGCGCCTGCGGCAGCGGATCGCCGACGCCGAACAGCGGCGGCAACGCGGCGGCGCGCAGCGAAGTTTGAGATGCCGCGCTGAAGTTGCTGCGCGCATGTTCGCGCAGCGCGTGCGCGATGCCGTGCGCGGCCAGCACGCCGAGTTCGTCGTCGTTCAGCCGGAGGCGCTCGAGCAGGCCGCCGTACACGAGCACCTTGCCGCCCGGCAGGCAGGTCAGGCGGATGTCGCGCGAGCGGATCACGTTCACGTCCCACGCCCAGTTCTTCACGCGATCGTTCCACTTCACCGAATACGGCGCGAGCTTCGTGACGATCGCGCGCAGGCGCTTCACGCGCGGCTGGTTTGCCGGCAGCAGGCGGTTGCTGTCGGCGGCCGCCTGCACGATCTGCGCGTATTCGCTCGCGGTGAGCTGCTCGAGCAGCGGCGACGGGATCAGCGTGCGGAATGCGATCGCATTGCCGTAGCGAACCTGCTGCGGTGTCGGCGTATAAGCCTTCGTCGACGCGGCGGCGCCGGTCGGCTGCGCGGGTTCGGCGGTGGCCGGCTGGGCGGGGGCGGCGGAAGTCGACGTTGCCGGCGGTGAAGCCGGTGCGGCGGCCGGCGCGGAGCCCGCGGCGGTTGCAGCGGTCGCGCCGGTGTCGGACGCATGGGCGGCGAACCCGGCGGCGAGCGCCGCGGCACCGACGCTCCACGAAGCCGCAACGCGCGCGAGGCGGTGCAGGCGGTTACTGCGCACGGCTGGCCTCGCCGTTGCGTGCGGCGCCGTTCCACGGCGCGATCCTGAACAGCAGCAGCATGCCGGGAATCGCGAGCGCGGTGCACACGATGAAGTAGTCGAACCAGCCGATCTTCGCGACGATGAAGCCGCTCGCGGCCGACGCGAGCGTGCGCGGCACCGACGCGAGGCTCGTGAACAGCGCGAACTGCGTGGCCGTGTAGCGCGGGTCGGTCGTGCTCGCGATGTACGCGACGAACGCGGCCATCGTCAGGCCGGTCGTGAAGGTTTCGAAGCCGTAGACGAGCGCGAGCGCGACGGTCATCGGGCTCAGATGCGGCGTGACCTCGAAACCGAAGATCGACAGGAACGACGCGAGCGCATGGCTGGCCGCGACCGTGAAGTCGTAGAGCGCCGCGAGCACCGGCGAGCCGGGGCCGACCTGCGCGAGCCACGCGAAGCCGAGCGTCGACACCATCTGCAGCGCGCCGAAGACCCACAGCCCGCGGCCGATGCCGATCTTCACGAGCCAGACGCCGCCGATGATGCCGCCGGCGACGCTCGCGACGAGCGCGGTGGTTTTCGCGACGATGCCGATCTCGGTGCGCGAGAAGCCGATGTCGAGGAAGAACGACGTCGACAGCGTGGTGGCCATCGTGTCGCCGATCTTGAACAGGAAGATGAATGCGATGACGAGCAGCGCGCCGGTCCAGCCGTCGCGCTGGATGAATTCGCGGAACGGCAGCACGATCGCGTCGCGCAGGTTGCGCGGCGGCGCGCCGACCACTTCGGGCTCGCGCACCAGCAGCGTCATCAGGATGCCCGGCAGCATGAACGCACCGGTGAGCGCGAACACGGCGTCCCACGGCATGTGATCGGACAGGATCAGCGCGAGCGAACCGGGAATCAGCGCGGCGAGTTTGTACGCGTTCACGTGCACCGCGTTGCCGAGGCCCTGCTCGGTGTCGCGCAGCAGCTCGCGGCGGTATGCGTCGATCACGATGTCGGAACTCGCGCCGAAGAACGCGACGAGCGTGGTGAGCGCGGCGACCGTCCAGATCGAATCGCGCGGCGACACGAAGCCGAGCGCGGCGATCGCGCCCGCGACCAGCACCTGCGTGAGCAGCATCCAGCCGCGCCGGCGGCCCGGCCGCCAGCCGGGCAGGCGCGGGATGTAGCGGTCCATCAGCGGCGCCCACAGGAACTTCCACGTATACGGGAACTGGATCAGCGCGAACAGGCCGATTTCCTTCAGGTTCACGCCTTCCGAACGCAGCCAAGCCTGCACGAGATAGACGAGCGTGAACAGGGGCAGGCCCGACGTGAAGCCCAGGAACACGCAGATCAGCATGTGCGTGTTCAGATAGGCTCGCCAGCCGGGGTGATCCTCGTGAGCGGTGAGTGCGGGCGCCTCGTGTGGCGATTTCGACATGGACAGAAACTGGGTAGCGTTGACTGATTGCGGCGGCAGCGCAGGCGGCGGTGCGAGCGACGCGAGAGGGGCGGCCGCACGCTCGTGCGGGCCGGATCTTCCGTCAACGGCCCCCGGCTCAGCTGCGCTTGACGCGGTAGACAGCAAGACTACCACGCCAGTTCGCTCCCCATCGAATCGGCTGGCCTTCGTGCAGCACGACGCGGTCGAGGATCGTGACGCCGACTTCCGGCGCGAGCGCCTCGAAATCCTTGATCGTCAGCACCCGGACGTTCGGCGTGTTGTGCCACTGGTAGGGCAGCGATTTCGACACGGGCATCCGGCCGTGCAGCACCGACAGCCGGTGCGACCAGTAGCCGAAGTTCGGGAACGACACGATGCACTCGCGGCCGACGCGCGCCGTTTCGCGCAGGATCGCGGCGGTCTGGTGGATCGTCTGCAGGGTTTGCGACAGGATCGCGATGTCGAAGCTGTGGTCTTCGAACAGCCGCAGGCCGTCCTCGAGATTCTGCTGGATCACGTTGATGCCGTTCTTCGCGCTCGCGAGCACGCCCGCGTCGTTCAGTTCGATGCCGTAACCGGTGACGTCCAGTTCTTCCATCAGCAGCGCGAGCAGCGAGCCGTCGCCGCAGCCGAGGTCGAGCACGGTCGAGCGCGGCTCGACCCAGCGGGCGATCGTGCGGAAGTCCGCGCGCGCGGACAGGGAATTCAGTGCTTGCTGGTTCATGCCCCCACCTCGATGGCGATTCGTTCGTAATACGCGCGGAGCAGGTTGTGATAGCGCGCGTCGTCGAGCAGGAACGCGTCGTGGCCGTGCGGCGCGTCGATTTCCGCGTAGCTGACCGTGCGCTTGTTGTCGAGCAGCGCCTTCACGATCTCGCGCGAACGCGCGGGCGCGAAGCGCCAGTCGGTCGAGAAGCTCGCGATCAGGTATTTCGCCTGCGTGTGCGCGAGCGCGGCCGTCAGGTTGCCGTCGAACGCCTTCGCCGGGTCGAAGTAGTCGAGCGCGCGCGTGATCAGCAGGTAGGTGTTCGCGTCGAAGTAGTCGGCGAACTTGTCGCCCTGGTAGCGCAGGTACGACTCGACCTCGAACTCGACGTCGAAGCTGAAGTTGTACGCGTCGAGCGCCCCGTCCGCGCGGCGCAGCGCACGGCCGAATTTCTCGGCCATGTCGTCGTCGGACAGGTACGTGATGTGGCCGATCATCCGCGCGACGCGCAGGCCGCGCTTCGGCTTCACGCCGTGCGCGTAATAGTCGCCGCCGTGGAAGTCGGGGTCGGACAGGATCGCCGAACGCGCGACCTCGTTGAACGCGATGTTCTGCGCGGACAGCTTCGGCGTCGACGCGATGTCGATACAGTGCGCGACGCGCTCCGGATACATCAGGCTCCACGCGAGCGCCTGCATCCCGCCGAGGCTGCCGCCCATCACCGCGGCGAAGCGTTCGATGCCGAACGCGTCGGCGACGCGCGCCTGCGCGTGCACCCAGTCCTCGACGGTGACCACCGGGAAGCGTGCACCGTACGGCGTGCCGGTCGACGGATCGACGCTCATCGGGCCGGTCGAGCCGAAACACGAGCCGAGGTTGTTCACGCCGATCACGAAGAAGCGGTTGGTGTCGAGCGGCTTGCCCGGGCCGACCATGTTGTCCCACCAGCCGGTGCTGCGCGGATCGTCCGCGTAGACGCCGGCGACGTGATGCGACGCGTTGAGCGCGTGGCAGACGAGCACCGCGTTCGAGCGCGCGGCGTTGAGCTCGCCGTACGTCTCGACGACGAGCTGATAGTTGCCGAGCACGCTGCCGCTTTGCAAGCGCAGCGGTTCGGCGAAGTGCATGGTCTGTGGAGCGACGATGCCGATCGATTCCATTCGTTCCGCCTTATGCCATATGACTGGGCGGCTAAATGGTGTCGGCGGGGCGCGGAGTCGAAGGTGCGCGGCTGACGACCTCTTTAGCCGCATTTGTAGTGAACCGCCGGGGAGCGACGCGCGACGCATCAAGGCCCCGGCCGGTTCGCGCGCCCGCAATCGAGTCAGCAAATCGGCGCGCTTCCGACCTGCCGCCAGGGAGGCGGCAAGTCGGACGAGTATAGCGGAAATTGCGGGACCCGGATTCGGGAGGTGCGCGGGGTGGCCGGAACCGCCTGCGCGGGAGCAGGCGGCGCAGGCCGCGCCCCGTCACCAGTGGTACTTCGCCGCCAGCTCGCCCTTGACCACCGCATAGTCGGACAGGTTCGCCTCCACCCCGAGGCCCGCCGATATCGCGAAGCGCTTCGACACCTGGCCTCGCGCGCCGATCCGGAACGCCGCGCGGTCGCGCGGGACGCTGAACGAGAAAGCATTGCGGTCGAGCGTCAGCGTGCGCGAGCCGGGGCCGTGCCACCAGTTCGCCTCGATGAACGGGCGCAACTCACGGCCGTGCGACATCGCGGTCACGCCGTGCACGCGTACGCCCAGGCGGGTGAGCACATCGGTGGCGCCCTGGCCGTCGAGGCGGCCGCCGGCGGTGCCGTGCGCGTCCGCGCGATAGTCGGACACGACGAGCTGCGCTTCGGGCTCGACGAAGAACCGCGTGTCGCCCCGCTCGTAGAACCCGAGTGAATAGCCGGTCTCGATCGAACCGGTCACGGTGCGCGACCGATACGAATCGGCCGCGAGGCTGCCGCCGACGCTGTTCGCGTAGGCGCCGTACATGAACCAGGCATCGACGTAAGGGCCGGTCAGGATGTCGCGACTGCCGTACCACGTGCCGTACACGCCGACGTTGTAGCCGGCCACGCTGCCGCGCGCGGTGGCGTTCGTGACGCGCCCCTCGATCGGGTTCCACAGCGGGCGTGTCGACCAGTTCGTCTGGCTGCCGTACATGCCCATCGCGCCGATGCGCACGCTGCCGCCGCGGCCGTCGTCGAAGCGGAGCAGGTCGGCGCCCGCGTGAATCAGGCGGCCGTTGCCCGACACGCTGCGGTTGCCGCCCGACATCGACGTCATCTGGCCCTCGGCGCGCAGCCACACGGCGCCGTCCAGCGGGCCGGTTGCCTCGGCGCGTAGCGAACGATCGTCACGCTGATGCAGCGAATGAATCGCCATCGTCGCTGCGGCGTCTGCGTTTGCCAGATACGCGTCGGGTTCCGGTGCGGCGGCGCGCGGAGGAGGGGGGACGACTTCCGGCACGATCGGCGGATCGGGCTGGACCGGCGGTAGTGGCTTTGCCGCGGAGACGAGATACCAGTCTTCCGCCTGCCCGCCGTCGCCGCCACGTTTGAGCATGTAATCGTAGCCGCCTGCCGACAACGTACCGAAGCCGTTCCGGTAGCCGTCCGATGCCGCATCGAGCGTGAATGCCGACGCATCGGTCGTGCCGCCGTTGCGGGTTTCGACGAGCGGGATGCCGAGGGTCGTCGCCGCGCCGTCGCCGCCCGCGCGCTTCACGACGATGCCGGTATCGCCCGATGCGTGGCCGCCGTCGATCACGAGGCGGTCGCTGGGCGACGCGTCGTCCTGCAGCGTCGTATGGAGGACGAGCTTGCCGTTGCGGGCCGCATAGTCGCCCGTCACCACGAGCGTGCGCGGTGTCGGCACGCCACGGGCCGCCGGCGCGTCGAATGCGATCGTCGAATCGTTCAGCGCGACGGAGCCGACCGACGAATCCGCGGTGACGGTCCAGAGACTGTTCGTGTCCAGCGACAGCGTGCGAACCGCATCGGTCGCGCCCGTCCACGCGGACGCGTTCGTGAGCGCGACGTCCGCCACCGCGTGCGTCGGACTGCCGTCGTCGGTCGGGTGGTTGACGATGTCGCCTGCGGCATGGGAGTGCTCGTCGAGCGTCAGGCGTACCGGCGCACCCGACTCGGCATGGACGGACAGCAGCTTGCCGTTGCCGCCGATCGCGCGCGTGCCGTTTTTCAGTGTGACCGTCGCATCGGATGCGTCGATCGCGCCATGGCGCTCGCTGACGAGCGTGCCGTCGTCGATCGTCAGCGTGCCGCCATGGACGGCCGCCCCATACGCATCGGCGCCGGTCGTGCGGGCGTCGCTGCGCAGCAGATCGACCGAGCCGCCGACACTCGCATGCAACGCGGTGGCTTCGGCGCCGTGCGTCTCGACGCTCGTCTCGGTGAGCGAGGCGACGGAGCCTGCGCCGGCCGACAGCACGCCGCGCGCGCGTTCGCCGCTCGTCACGATGCCGCCGCGTGTCATCGCGACCTTGCCGCCGAGCCGGGCGATGGCGCCGATCGAGCGCGTACCGGTTGTGGTGACGTACGTATCGGTCGCTTGTGCGACGGGCGCGTTCGCAAATTCCTTCGAGGCATACAGGCCATGGGCGCTCTCGCCGTGCGTGAGCACGTTCGAGCGGGCGAGTTCGACACGGCCTTCGCGGGCATCCACGCCGAGCGCGGCATAGCCGCTCGTTTGCAGGAGCGAGTCGCTGAACGTGACGGTGGATGTGCCCGGTTTGGACAGCGCCGACGCGTAGTCGCCGATTGTCATGATGTCGACTCGATCGAAGGCCGCACGCACGTCGCCGTGACTCACGAACACGCCGAAAGAGAATTCGCCGCCGGTGATGATCTTCGTATCGGCGACGCTCACGGAGGCGCCCGGCGCATAGTGCACGGCGACGCCATGCGCTTCACGGCCGCGTGTGGCAATCAGGCTGTCGGAGAGATCGATGTGGCTGTCGGCGCCGTCGACATAGGCGCCGTGGGCACTGTCATTGTCCGTATCGATGGAAAGCTGTCGCGCCACCACGCTGCCTCCCTGGCGCGCATCGATTCCCGTGCCGAATATGCCGCGCGTGCGGATTTCGGCGTTGTTCAATTCGATATATGAGCGGGCCCCTTCGGCGATTGCGCCGCTTGAACCGTGGCCGAACGTGAACAGGCGCGTCTTGCCGCCGGTAGTGAGCGTGCCGCCGTTGAGTGCGGCCAATGCTGGAGCGCCATGGCTGAACGTCGAATAGTCGCCGGGCGCGACTTCGAGCGCGGTGCCGTCCGCACGCTGGCCGTTACCGCCGGGAGATTGGGCCTGGGACGGCAATGACATCGCCGTGCCGGCGAGTATCGCCGCGCGGGCGAAATGTCCACCGATGCCAAATTTGAAGAGCACATGCCTGCATTTCACTGGTTCACTCCGGTTTTGCTTGAATGTTCGAGCGAAATGTATCTTGTGAGAGAGGGTTTGGAAATTTGACGAGTTCGAATTTGCAGGCCGAATTGTTGCCGTACCGGCATCGCGAATGCCCGATTGCGCCACGCTGTTCGTACCCGTCATGTCGGGTACGGGCCATGCACTGAATGGTGATGGAGACGGTCACCGTGACTGATCCGATTCATGTCGTGAATCGGCCGTGCGATGCGGTCGGGGCGCTGGGGCGTGATCGCACCGCGATCAACTGGTGCGGCAAAGCAGGTGCGAGTGTTGTGTGTTCCCGAGACAGGGTAAGCAGGAGCACCGCTGCCGGACATCAATTGTTATGTATCGATGACAGTGAGCGATAAAACATGGCGTGACGCCTGTCGATCGACGAACTTTCGTACATTTACGATGAAATCCGACGATAAATTAGGACGACGATGGGTGTGATGAACTTGTGTTTTTTCGGAAAATTCCCAGCGAAATGCCGTCGCCGGCAACGGGGATGATCGATTTGTCCTGAAAAAAGCGACGGAACATTTCAACTTTACCTTAAACCTTATAGGCAATTATCGACATGAAAAAAGCGTTTGTTCCGATGCTGCTGGCCGGTATTTCAGTCTTGATGCTTGCCCCCGCCGCGCACGCCGCGGACGGATTGGTCGAGTTCGATGGTGTGCTGACATCGGCAACCTGCACGATCAATAACGGCAGCAAGGATTTCACCGTCACGCTGCCGCCGATGTCCACGAAGACGCTGGCCGCGCCGGGTTCCTGGGCCGGTCGTCAGGGGTTCAAGCTGTCCCTGACCGATTGCACGCCGTCCACGGGCATCGTGAGTGCGTACCTCGAGCCCGGTCCGACGGTGAATTCGGCCACCGGCAATCTGAAGCCTGACGCCGGCGGGGCGACGAAGGTCGAAGTTGCCCTGCTCAACAGCAGTTACGACCCGATTGATGCATCGAAGCCGATCGGTCAGCAGAACGTCGACAAGGTCAGCCTTGCTTCGGGCAAGGCCGACCTGCAGTTCTACGCACAGTACCAGTCGCTCGGCAACGCCACGGCGGGTGCGGTCAAGTCGCGCGTGAACTACACGATCACGTATCAATAAGCACGCCGCGTAGGCGGCCGGTAATTTCACCGCCGCCCCTTCGCGTTCTCGTATCAAGCCGTTTCGTCGTCACGCGAGACGGCTTCTCAGGAATGACGCGAGTACATATTAAATAGGAATGCGTATGAAAATTTCGTGGAGAAACGGATTGTATGCCGCGCTGCTTGGCCTGAGCGCGGCCGCGGCGATCGACAGTGCACACGCGAGCGTGGTGATCGACAACACGCGCGTGATTTTCCGCGGCACCGAGCGTGAAACGTCGATCAAGATGACGAATGCAGGTGACCGGCCCGCATTCGTTCAGGTCTGGATCGACAAGGGTGAGGTTCAGGCGTCGCCTGAGACGATCGACGTACCGTTCACGTTGACGCCGACCATGTTCCGTCTCGATGCAAAGAAGGGGCAGACGGTCCGCATGATCTATACCCGGGAACCGCTTGCGCAGGACAGGGAAACGCTGTTCTGGCTGAACGCGCTCGAGGTGCCGCCGAAAGCGACGGATGAGGAAGCCGGCGAGAACTACCTGCAATTCGCCTTCCGTACCCGCATCAAGGTGATGTACCGACCGAAGGGGCTGTCCGGCGATCCTCTGGACGCACCCGGGAAGGTGAGATGGTCGGTTGTGCGAAGCGAAGGGGGCGGCGGTTATGTGCTGAAAGGCGAGAACCCGACGCCGTATTTCGTCAATCTCGGTGAGGTCACGCTGAAGTCTGGCGGCCGCAGCTATAGCGCCGGAAACGGTTACGTCCCGCCGTTCTCGTCCGAAACTTTCCCGATCGAAAGGCTGGCACGGCAGCCGGATGCCGACGCCGAAGTCGATTACCTGTCCATCAACGACTACGGTGCCGGCGTGCCGGGCACGCACCCGCTCAAGAGCCCGGCGCAACGCTGACCCGCGGCGGCGCGGCACGCATGCCGCGCCGTGCCTGACCGGCCGCATCGACGCGGCCGTCCTTCCCTGAATTGCCTCCCGACGTCGAAAGACACAACCGCGCCTTCAACGGAGCATTTTGCCCGGTCTCCGGGCGCACCGAGTAATGAAGTGCGTGACACCATGACGAAGACCGTAAAACCCGAAGCGCAGGGTATCCTGCCACGCCTGCGGCCGCTTTCTGCCGCGGTGCTGTCGATGTTGTCCACTTATCAGGTGGTGGCCGCTGAAGTCGAATCGAGCAATGCGCGATTCATGGTCGCGCCGATCGAGTTCGAAAAGGAATTTCTCGCGCCTGGCAGCAGCGCGGCGACCAATCTTTCGCGCTTCGAAAAGGGCGACACGGTGCTGCCTGGTACATACAACGTCGACGTTTACGTCAACGAACGCTGGGTCGGCCGTATCGACGTCCCGTTCAAGGAGCCGGACGGATTGCGTGGCAGCAATGCGCGCGCCTGCTTTGACAAGTCACTGCTGCTTCGCACCGGCGTCGATCTGACCCGGCTCGCCTCCGCAACCGCCGAGGCGCTGGACGTGCCGGGCGCGTGCCTGCCGATAGAACAGGTCATCGACAGCGCAAAGGCAGACTTCGATTTCGGCACGCAACGTCTCGATCTGACGATCCAGCAAATGTCGCTCAGCCGAAATCCGCGTGGTTATGTCGGCCAGGCGTACTGGGATAGCGGGGTGAACGCCGCATTTCTCGGCTACGACACGAATGTCTATATGTACAACAGCCACGGTGCGGAAACGCAAACGCAGGGATATGTCGGGCTGAGCGCCGGCATGAACCTCGGCCCGTGGCATTTTCGGCATGACGGTTCATACAACTGGAGTTCGCAGAGCAAGGGGCAATATCAAAGCCTCAGGATTTTCGTGCAACGCGATGTGCCGCGCCTGTCGTCCCAACTCACGCTTGGCGAGTCGTATACCACTGGTGAACTCTTCGATTCGGTTGCGTTCCGTGGTGCCCGGCTCGCAAGCGACGACCGGATGCTGCCCGACTCGCTGCGCGGCTACGCGCCGACCGTACGGGGCGTGGCCAACAGCAACGCCAGGGTGACGATCAGGCAGAACGGCGCGACGATTTACGAGACGGTCGTCGCGCCCGGTGCATTCGAGATCAACGATCTTTATGCGACAGGGTACGGCGGCGACCTCAAGGTGGACGTTACCGAGGCGGACGGCCGCGTGCATTCCTTCAGCGTGCCCTATGCCGCGCTGCCGTTGTCGTTGCGGCCAGGCATCAGCCGTTACAGCATCACGGCGGGCACGCTTCGCGATGCATCGCTCTCCGGCAATCCGCCGTTCATCCAGGGGACCTGGCAGCGCGGTTTCACGAATGCACTGACCGGATATGTCGGTGCGGCGGCCGCCGAGGGTTACGCGACAGCGTTGGTGGGCGGCGTGCTGGCCACGAAGGTCGGTGCGTTCAGCTTCGACTACACGCAATCGAACGCGCTGATTCCGGGATCGGGCCGGATGGTGGGCGGCAGCATGCGAATCGGTTACTCGAAGAATCTTCCGCAGACCGGCTCGGACATTTCCATCGCAGCCTATCGCTATTCGACCGGCGGCTTCCTTGACCTGGTCAATGCCATGCAGATGCGCGACGCAAGCAAGCGTGGCCTGACTGCGGGAGGCAACGTGGTGCGTCCGCGCAACCGAGCACAGGCGACGATCAGTCAGTCGCTCGGCCAGCGAGGCGGCGTCGTATCGCTGACGGCGTCGACGGTGAATTACTGGAATCGCGCCGGTTCCGATATCAACTACTCGGTCGGTTACAGCAATACGATCCGCAACATCAGCGTGAACCTCCAGGCGACGCGGCAGCAGATGCAATTCGGCCGGCAGAGCACGCTTTACTACGCGAGTCTGACGATTCCGCTCGGCCGTGATCGCCCGCTCACCATCAGCTCAAGCGTGTCACGCGATACGGGCGGCAGCACGCAGGTTCGGACGGCCATGACGGGTTCGCTTGGCGCGGATCGCAATCTTTCGTACGGCGTGAACGTCAACCACGTTTCCGGCAACGATCAGGGCAGCACGTCGGGCAGTGCAAATGCGCTGTATCACGGCCGCGTAGCCGATATTTCGGCCAGCGCGGGCACCGGAAAGGGGTATTCGCAAGTCTCGCTCGGCGTGCGCGGCGCATTGGTTGCGCATCCGGGCGGGATCACGCTGTCGCAGCCGGTTTCTGAAACATTCGGGATCGTCGAGGCAAAGAATGCCCAGGGGGCGCGCGTCCTCAATTCATCGGGTTTGCGAGTGGATGGCCGTGGCTACGCGATCGTGCCTTACCTGACACCCTATAGCGTCAATTCGGTCGATATCGATCCGAAGGGGCTGTCCACCGATGTCGAATTGAAATCCACCAGTCAGCAGATCGCTCCCCGCGCAGGGGCGATCGTGATGCTGAAGTATGAAACCGAAATGGGCCGCTCGGCGGTGATCCACACCACGCGGTCGAACGGCAAGCCGTTACCGTTCGGTGCAGATGTGATCGACGTACACGGCAAGCGTGTCGGCATAGTCGGGCAGGCCAGCAAGATATTCGCCCGGGGGCTGGAGGATCGCGGCGAACTCTCGGTCAGATGGGGCGAGGAGCCCGACGCGCGGTGCCGCATCACATATGACCTGCCGGTGCGTGAAAAACATTCGGGATCGGACAGCTACCAGCGTGTTGATGCGCTTTGTCGCAGTGCAGAGCCACCGACCGATGGAACGGATGCTGCACCCGGCGAGTAACACGCGTCTACGCGGACAACGTCGCAGGCGCCGCGCGCTCGTCAAGCCGCGACGCCAGCACCGACGGGGCGCTGACTGGAAGAGACACGGCTCGTCGCGGAAAGATCGCGGCGGTCGATGCCCCGCGAAAGACATTCAAGTTGATCGATAGAGAAATTGCGATGAAAAAATGGAAATGGATTATTGCGATGGCGATGATGTCGGGGCTGTCGGGTCTCGCGCACGCAGCCCCTTATTGCTTCACCATCAATCCGACTGGTCCGTTAAAGACGGCAGAGTACAATTTCGACGCCAATAAAATACCGCCATTCAATCCCAATGTGCCGGATGGCACGCTGTTACTCGGCATAACGCTAGAGTCGGACAATGTCCCGCCGCCGTTTTGGATTCGATGTGTGTACCCTATATTTAGCCTTTCTTATTGGCATTCTCCTTTGCCGGCTTACGGTGTCAATCAGAAGATGTTTCAATCGGGGATTGAAGGCGTTGCGGTAAAAATAGCGAGCAGTGGGAAGTTTCTTCCGATAGATAGTCGGGATGCGTATTATCCGGAATATGAGATAGGTGTTGGTGGTGGTAACAAAGCGTCCGTGATGCTGCAATTTTACAAAATCGGCCCCATTACGGGAAAAGGCAGATTGTCGGGCGAGTTTGCTTTTCATTCGGTGACCTCTCTGACGGACAAAGTCGTCAGCTATCGATGGTCCGGTGATTTACAGATCAAGGCACCGACCTGTAATGCTGCTGCGGCGACGCAAAATGTGGATCTCGGTACCTATTCCACAAAGAAATTCACCGGGATCGGCTCGACCTCGGATTTGAAGCCTTTCGCGATCAACTTGATCTGTTCCGGTGGTGACGAGAGCGTCGATGCGAAGCTCTATATGACTTTGACCGACGTCACGTATCAGTCCAACACGTCGAATACGCTGAATCTCTCGTCCGATTCGACGGCCAAGGGATTGGGCATCCAGGTTTTCAAGGATTCGACGCTGCTCAGCTACGGGCCCGACTCGTCAGTGGCGGGGAACAAGAATCAGTGGTATGCCGGCACGACAGGTAACGGCTTCTTCTCGATCCCGTTGAGCGCCCGATTCATTCAGACGTCGCCGACCGTTACCGCGGGCAAGGCCAAGGGGCGAATGACGTTCACGCTCAGTTACCAGTGAGGCTTCGCTGGCGGAGGGCGGCCCGATGTGTCGCACGCTTTGCCGACCGCGCGTGGCGACGATGAACCGTTTTGCCGCCGACCACGCTTACTGCAGGATCAGCCGCAAATGCGCATCGGCCTGCTCGCCGGGCGGTTTCTGGAACCCGCCTTTCGCGAAGCGATGCCACCGGCCGATCACATAGCTGACGAGCAGGCTCGCGCGGGCGGCGGGATCGTAGTCGGCGGGCAGCGCGAACGGCGCCGCGCCGTCGGGCGCTTGCGCCTCGGTACGCGCGACCCGCAGGCACTGCTTGACGGTCGCCTCGATCCGGTCGAGCAACTGGTTCACGCGCTCGGTCAGACGCTCGTCCTCGCCGACCAGCGCCTCGCCGGTCAGCACGCGCGTCATGCCCGGATTCTTCGCGGCGAAATTGAGCATCGTCAGTGCGATCGTGCGCGCCTGCTGCACGCCGTTCGGCTCCTTCGCGACGATCTGGTTGACGAGCCCGAACAGCGCCTGCTCGATGAACTCGATCAGCCCTTCGTACATCTTCGCCTTGCTGGGGAAGTGCCGGTACAGCGCGGCTTCCGACACGTCGAGCCGGGCCGCGAGCGAGGCGGTCGTGATTTTTTCGGGTTTCGGCGCCTCGAGCATCGCCGCCAGGGTTTGCAGGATCATCACGCGGCGCTCGCCCGGCTTCGGGCGCGGGCGGGCAGGTGTGGTCCGGCCTTCGGTTACGGCTTGGTCCTGCGGGTAAGTCGGCTGCATTTTTGTCGCCCCGATCGTGTGCCCAGTCGGAGCGATTTTAGCGAACGAATGCGCTGGTCGACATAAAGTGGGCGTCCGGTGCCTGGCAGGTGGCCGGGCAGGTGGCCGGTGATCCACACCGTGCCGATGCCGAGGCGCTTGTAGCGCTTCAGGTGGCCGAGCGTATCCTCGACGAGGATCGCGTCGGACGCACGGGCACGCACGGCGCGCAGCGTACGGCGCAGCATCGTGTGATCGGGCTTCGCGCGCCATGTGCGGCGGTCGCGCATGTGCTCGATCGCGATCACGCGTTCGAACAGCCGCTCGATGCGCAATTCGCGTAGCACCGCGCGCGCATAGTTCTCGGGCGCATTGGTCAGCACGAACTTGCGGCCCGGCAGCGCGGCGATGATGTGCGCGAGGCCGCGCTCGGCGCGCACCATCGCGGGAAGATCGGCGAACGTGTGGACCACGCGCAGGAAGTCGTGCGGATCGATCGGGTGATGGCGCGTGAGGCCGAGGAGCGCGGCGCCGTAGCGCTGCGTGTAGCCGGTGCGCAGGCGGTCGGCTTCGGCGCGCTCGACCTGCAGCGCGTCGATGATGTACTGCGTCATCGCGCGGTTGATCTCCGGAAAGATCGCGTGCGATGCGTGGTGCAGCGTGTTGTCGAGATCGAACAGCCAGACCGGACGGCCGCCTGCGATGTGCGGACGGCGGCGTCGGGAAGTTGGAGTGCGCATGGTCAGTAGGGCCGTTCAGGCCGGAGCAGTTGCTGCGCGCGGCGGCCATACGTTGCCGGATTGTTGCCGCAGTGCACATAAGGCGCGCCGGTTTGGCGTGCCTTATGTGCTGGCGGGGGGACAGCAATCAATGCGAGCGGATCATTGTGCCGAACGGCTGCTCGGTGAGAATTTCCAGCAGCACCGAATGCTCGATACGCCCGTCGATAATATGCACCGAGCGCACGCCGCTCTTGGCCGCGTCAAGCGCCGACGAGATTTTCGGCAGCATGCCGCCGGAGATCGTGCCGTCGGCAAACAGGCCGTCGATTTCGCGCGCTGACAGGTCGGTGAGCAGATTGCCTTCCTTGTCCATCACGCCGGGGATGTTCGTCATCATCACGAGCTTTTCGGCGTTGAGAACGACCGCCAGTTTGCCCGCGACGAGGTCGGCGTTGATGTTGTACGACAGGCCGTCTTCGCCGAAACCG
>Ga0209566_100219_pt1 | contig 56981 bp, 48 predicted proteins | sample Araplavi_mTSA_r2_2_FD_184287 | JGI IMG/M metagenome (GOLD analysis project Ga0209566, IMG submission 184287) | Arabidopsis root microbial communities from North Carolina, USA - plate scrape CL_Cvi_mTSA_r2 (SPAdes) (version 2) | ecosystem: Host-associated > Plants > Roots > Endosphere | place...
ATAAGGAGAATATGCCGAGCGCCATTATGAATCGCTGCACCCGTTTCGGTTCCGAAGCAATGATCCATGAGCTGCCGATGATTGACCACAACACGAGTGTAAGCATCTTGGACACTTTATCTGTGGCATAGATCTGGCTTGGGGACCAGATTAGCGACAGCATCGCATAGGCTGCGAGCAGAAGATAAATGGCTGTCACCATGTAGCTGTCCCATAGAACGATGAACTTCCTCTTCATCAGTACATAAATCGATACCAGCACGCCGAGTCCCAACGTCAGCATCGTGATGTCCATCGGTATCCAACTGAATCTTGGATCAGATTTGAATACACCCGCGAACAGAAAGATTACAAATAACATTTCAAAGGAAAAAAGGGTGTGAAGGAGACTCTTCAGAAGGTGATCAATCCGAATTGCGCTGGCACGCCGATGGTGATTAAAGTCGATAATATTTGGCTGAACCATACTCGCCCTTAACCGCATTGCGCGTATCGTATACAACTTGGGATTGTTCACAGATGAACTGATAATCGAAAGCGGAATGATCGGTTGTAATGACCGTAATATCCGCTCCTCCCAGGAGCTCTCCCGTTAATTCTGACGCTTCCATACACTGTCCTCGATGGATGCAGTGAACGACATGCGGATCGCTAAATACGACATCTGCCCCCTTCGACTTCAAGGCATCCATAATGGTGAGCACGGGGGATTCCCGCCAGTCGTCTACATCCTTTTTGTAAGCCATGCCGAGCAAGACGATGCGCGAATTTTTTATTGTTTTCCCTTCTTCATTCAGGATCGAACCAATCCGAGTCACTACATATTCCGGCATTGTTCGGTTGATTTCACCGGCCGTTTCAATGAGCCGCATATGGCAATTGTATTCACGAGCCTTCCAGCTTAAATAGAACGGATCGATCGGAATGCAGTGCCCGCCGAGGCCAGGCCCTGGATAGAACGCCATAAATCCATATGGCTTCGTCTTCGCAGCATCAATGACTTCCCAAATGTTAATCCCCATTCGATTGCACAGAAGGGTCAGCTCATTTACAAGGGCGATATTGATGTTGCGGAACGTGTTCTCGAACACCTTCTCCATCTCGGCAACTGCGGGAGAACTTACTTCAACCACATCTCCCTCCAAAACGGACCGATAGAGCTGAGCAGCCACTCGGGTGCATGACGCTGTTATACCGCCAACTACTTTTGGTGTATTTTTTGTGTTATAGCTTTTGTTGCCTGGATCTACGCGTTCAGGAGAATACGCCAGGAAAAAGTCAACGCCACAGGTAAGACCTGAAGATTCTAGAATAGGCTTCACCAACTCATCCGTCGTCCCGGGATACGTCGTACTTTCCAAGATCACTAGCATTCCGGGACGCAAATGCTTGGCAATTTCCTCTGTTGATTGCTTGACATAGCTCGTATCCGGTTGATGATAGCTGTCTAACGGAGTCGGCACGCAGATCGTTACGACATCCACTTCATTCATGAACGCAAAATCTGTAGTTGCCACTAATTTATTCGTCTGCACCATCATGCTCAATTCTTCGTCGACGACATCGCCAATATAGTTAATCCCTTGATTAATCAGGCTCACCTTCGTGTCCTGTACGTCGAAACCGATGACTTGGAAGCCGGATTTGGCCTTCTCCACCGCCAACGGCAGGCCAACGTATCCCAAGCCTACTACGCCGATCACTGCTGACTTATCAAGCAGCTTTTCCATTAGCACATCGGCCGCACTGATCGTTAAAGAGCTGGCAACTACACTCATCTATTTATCACGTCCTTTAAAAAACTGTGTCACGGCGTCTATAATATATTGCTGATCCTGCTGAGTCAGTTCTGGGAACAACGGCAGCGCCATACAGCGGGCGGAGGCCTGCTCTGCATGCGGCAGGTCGCCTTCGCTATATTCAAGCGGGCGATATACCTCTTGAAGATGCAGCGGAACCGGATAATATACACCGGAATCAATTCCCTGCTCCTTGAGATGCGCCATTAACTGTTCACGCTGATCAGTCTCAATAATGTACAAATGATAAGCATGCTTTCCGTAATCCAGCTCTGTTGGAAGCGTAATAGGCAATTGTGACAGCCCTTCTTCGTACTGCTTCACCTTCTGCCGGCGCACGTCTGTCCATTCATTCAATCTGCGCAGTTTGACACGAAGCAAGCTCGCTTGAAGCTCATCCAGCCGGCTGTTATAGCCTACTCTGGCATGATAATATTTCGGATTCGAACCATGAACACGCAGCATGCGAATGGTACGGGCAAGTTCTGCGTCGTGCGTAACGACGATGCCCCCATCTCCGAATCCCCCTAGATTCTTGGTAGGGAAGAACGAAAAGCATCCCGCAGTGCCAAGGCTTCCTGCCTGCTTCCCGTTATAATCGGCGCCCAGCGCCTGACAAGCATCTTCCACAACATGAAGTCCATGCCTCATGGCAATGTCATTCACGGCATCCATATCTGCCATCTGTCCGAAAATATGTACCGGAATAATTGCTTTCGTGCGTGGCGTTATCGCTTTTTCGATACATTCCGTATCAATCAAATACGTTTCTGGATTCACATCAACAAACACAGGAGTTGCCCCGACACGCGAGATCACTTCCGCACTGGCAAAGAAGGTAAAGGGAGAGGTAATTACCTCATCTCCAGGTCCGACACCGAGCGCATCTAAGGTCAGCATGAGCGCATCTGTTCCATTCGCTACTCCAACGGCATACGGAACATTCAAATATTGCGCCAACTCTTCTTCGAACGCTTGAACTTGCGGGCCGTTAATATAATGGCCGCTAGACAGCACTTCTTCTGTAGCCCGCAGCAGCTCTTCTGAAATCGACGCATAGGAAGCTTGCAAATCAATAAGAGGGATGCTGCGTTTTGTTTGCACGAGAATATTAGACAACCGAATCTCCACCTTCACCTATTAGTCCATTCATTCCGATTACAGGGAAATGAGCTGCTCTTCGCTGCTCCGTTGATTCACGCTTGCATCGTAGATGTCCAACACCATCTGCAGCGCTCTCTTGCCATCTTCGCCTGATACATGCGGATCACGATCATCGCGAATCGCTTCGACCATATCCCGAATCATATGGGTATGTCCGGGCTCGCCAAAAGGATTTAAATGCGTATGCTCAACAAATGCCAACGCTTCTTGCTTATCAAGGGATGCAAAGTTCCAATATTTAATCCAGTGCGCGGTTGGACCGCCAATCACCGCTGAACCATACTCGCCGAACAATGCAATCTCTTCCTCTAAGTTGTTCGGATAGACGGTCGAAGCAACTTCTACCGAGCCAAGTGCGCCATCGGCAAATTGCATAACAGCCAATGCCACGTCCTCCATTTCGATATTTCTCAGCCGCGTTGCCGACATGGCTCGCACTTTAACTGCTGGCCCCATCAGCCAAGCTAGCAAATCCATCGAATGGATGCCTTGATTCATCAGGACGCCGCCATCCATTGCTCTCGTTCCCCGCCAAGGCGATTGATTGTAATAGTCCTGGTTCCGATTCCAGCGAAGCTTGACGCTCGCATGGCTCAGCTTGCCGAATCTCCCCTCATCCAGCATTTTCTTCAATTGCACAATTGCCGGACGATAGCGGTTCGGATGTACGACCGCCAGCTTCACCTTATGCTTGCTGCATGCTGCTATCACCCGCTCTGCATCAAGAAGCGTCAAGGCGAGCGGCTTCTCCACGACAACATGCTTGCCAGCCTGAGCCGCTTGAACGGCCATATCCGCATGCAGCCCGCTCGGCGTACAAATAATGACCACATCTACACATGGATCCTGCAGCATGTCCCTATACTGCAAATACGCCGCAATTCCGTCTCCTGCCCATGGTTTCATCCGCTCCGCGTCCGAGTCGCACAACGCTTGCAGTACTGCTCCTTGTACGTTCTGAATAGCTTCCACATGCTTTGCTGCAATATGGCCGCATCCTACAATCCCGAATCGTATCATCGTGCCATCTTCACTCCTTCATCCGAACTCGAAATAGTTTCCATTAAAAAACGCTTCAAATGTAGGGGATTATCAAGAAGAAGCTCATTGAGCTGCTTATTCCAGTGCTCGAATGCGCGCTCCTCTATCAGAAGCGGATTGCCGACAAAAATGCGCTGATGTTCCGTTCTCCGCAATCCCTCCTCCTCCGTTGACAATTCCTCATGCAGCTTTTCCCCAGGTCGTATTCCCGTTACTTCAATTTCAATATCTTTGTAAGGCTCAAAGCCGGACAAACGGATTAAATCTGTTGCTAAATCCAAAATTTTAACAGGCTTGCCCATATCCAAGATGAATACCTCTCCGCCAACGGCATAGGCTCCAGCTTGAATTACTAAGGCAACAGCTTCTGGAATCGTCATGAAAAAGCGCGTCATATCGGGGTGTGTGATCGTGATGGGCCCGCCCTGCTGGATCTGCTCCTTGAAGCGCGGAATTACGCTGCCGCGGCTGCCAAGCACATTGCCGAACCGAACCGAAGTAAAGTTCGTACTGCTGCGCTCGTTCAGATGCTGAATGACCATCTCAGCCATTCGCTTCGTTGCCCCCATGACACTCGAAGGATGCACAGCCTTATCTGAAGAAATAAGGACGAAACGCTCACTGCCAAATCGATGGGCACATTCCGCTACATTCCTCGTTCCGTGCACATTATTTCGAATAGCCTCGGAAGGGTTCAGCTCCATGAGCGGGACATGCTTATGCGCCGCCGCATGAAACACGACATTCGGAGCATATTCGTGGAACAGTTGTTCAAGTCTTGGCTTATTTTGAATATCCGCAATGATTGGCATAATTTCCAGCCCAGGATGAAGCCGGCGAAGCTCCGACTCAATGGCATAAATACTGTTCTCTCCATGACCAAGCAGGAGCAATAATTGCGGACTAAGGGCAGCGATCTGACGACATAACTCGGAGCCAATAGAACCCCCAGCCCCTGTAACAAGAACCGTTCTACCCCGAATATAATTGCAGTTGTCTTGCAAATGTAGACGAACAGGCTCTCTCCCGAGCAAATCCTCGACGTCCACATGACGAATGTCGTTCACCGTGAGCTTGCCCTGCATCAGGTCATCCAGACTAGGCATCGTATAAATATTGCAGCCCGTTGTCTTGCAGCAATCGATAAATTCGGCAATTTGCTTGCGCGGCAAGGAAGGCAGGGCGATAATAATGTCCTGAATCTGATATTGCTGTACAGCTTGCATAATCGAATCACGGCCACCAACGACCGGAATGCCCACGATTTTTTTATTCCACTTATTCGGATCATCGTCGATGAACGCTGCAGGCAGGGAGTCTGAATGCTCATTGTCCAATATCTTTTTGGCCACTAGCGACCCACAATCACCCGCTCCGATAATGAGAATGTGACGCTTCACCCGCTGATGGCTCACCGTACGTCTCTGCCTGTACCTTTGCAGCATTCGGATTCCTCCGACGGACAGAAGAACCGTCTCATAGGTCATGATCATAAACCCCCATGGCACCTCATTTCCCCATAGGAGAATAGATAGCATCGAAGACATACCACAGCCAACCGTAACGGCAGACGCAATTAACAACACATGTCTACTATCTGCATAACGCCATACTTGTTCATATAAATTGAACACCTGGAAGCCGATCAGACAGCAGACGATGGTAAGCACGCTGAACCCGAGCACGAACGAATTTCCAATCTGTCCTTCGTTAGCATGGATCGTAAGCAAATAGGACAGCCCGACACTTACAGCAATACATCCTGCATCCAGAACTGCAAAACTCCCTTTCTTGAGCCACCACAATTTCAACTCCATCACTCCATTAGTTCAGTTGTCTCTATCCCGAGCAGCTATTTCATCGCAATTACCTGTGAATTCAACGAATTGCGCCGTTCGACTTGATTGAGTACAGTGCCGATAATCGTACCGCTCACGCACTCTATGGCCTCTTTCACTTTCATGAGCGTAGCAGCTTTTACTTTTCCAGATTTGACAACGATCAGTACCGCATCGCACAAACCTGACAATATTAGTCCATCCGTGACTTTCGTTATGGGGGGCGAATCGATAAGAATCAGATCGAATTGTTCTGCAAGATGACTTAAGAGGTATTCCATTTGAGAGCTGCCCAACAGCTCGGAAGGATCACTGTTCGTCGGATTTCCAGGGAGTATGAATAAATTAGGTATGGAGCTTTCTTGTATCATTTCTTCCGACCATTGCGCAGATTCCAAATAATCGCCTAATCCGCTGCGCTTCGAGAGGGAGAATACATGGTGAAGTGTTGGCAGCCGCAGATTCGCATCGATGATTACGACTTTCTTTCCTTCCAGCGCGAAGGCAATTCCCAAATTGCTAGCTACCGTCGTCTTGCCTTCCCCATGCACGGATGAAGTCACCAAAAGAGTTCGATCATTTCGCTTGGCTAGCATATAATTCAACTTCGTTCGCAATGCGCGGTACGTTTGGGAAATGTTAGACGTCTTCTTCATATGCACTAATAGCTGAATTTTACGTCGATATCGGAACATTCTTTTTATCACCCGCCAATTTGGTATTCGCTGTCTTTTGCGTCAACATATCTCCTCTTTTGCAAGGTTCGATGGACACGAGAGGTGAAAGTTCCAGTTCCCTCAGTCGTGCTTCATTTCGCACAACATCCCCTGTCATATCTTTCATGCTGACAAACAGCATAAGTAATATAAAGCAAGCAGCCCCAACGATCACTGTGTTGCGCAATACATGGGATTCGACATCTGGAATCATGCGCTGTTGGTGATTCGGGTCATCGAGAATGAGAATGTTGTCCATTTTGTAGATGAATGCTACTTGTCTTTTTAGCGTGCTTGTTACATCATTCATAATGTCAATCACTCTCGATTCTGAGACGTCTCGAACGGTTATAGACATTACTGGGGTTTGCTCCACCGTGCTTACCGAGATGCGATCCGCGAGTTCACTGATTGACAGGCCCCAGCTTGGATTATCACGTATAACCGCCCCAAGAATAGTAGGTGTCTTAATTAATTCCTTAAAGGTGTTCATCAAGGATATATTCAAATTCATTCTTTCCATCGTCATTTCTGCATCTGAACCGCTATTGCTCATAATCATCTTTACTGTAGAGCGATAGGTCGGTTTTTGAGTTACTTGCATGAACAATGCCGCAAGCAATGTTACAATAAGGGTAGTGATGATTAGAAACCATTTTCTACGGTTGATAACTTCAAGCAAGGTTAGAAGTTCGATGGTCGTTCACTCCTTTTTGATGGATTATAATGCTTCTCTACTTGAGGAAACGTAATCGATTTATCTTCAATTGACCATCATATGGGGGGGACACTATAATAGAAAAAGAGGTTCTAAAGTCATAGTTTTGATACATTTTGTAACCTTGAACTACTTTTAGATTAAGATACATTTTGTATCGTGTCAATTCATTTCTGTATAATTTATAATTTTTTTGCGACATATTGTTTCAAAAAGGGTGTATCGTCTTAGCAAGGGAGGAATTGTTGGCATGAGTACCGGAAATCGCATATCATATCTTCGAGATCAGAAGGGATGGACACAAGAGGGACTCGCTGAGCTGCTGGGTATTACCCGAGCCGCGCTTTCTCACTATGAAAAAAATCGCCGCAAGCCTGATTTTGAAACGTTGACCAAATTAGCGGATTTATTTGGAGTATCTATAGATTATTTGGTGGGACGCATCTCCAATCCAACAACAACCTTGACACATGAGGTTCGTGAGTTTGCAGACGCTTTGGAGTTGTCTGACGAAGACTTGATGAAGAGGTTCCGTCTTACGGTAGATGGACGTGAGCTGTCTGAGGACGAATCGCGGCGCTTCATCGCATTTGTGCGTGCCGAGCGTTCCATGCAGCCAACTTCCAGAATTAAGAAATAACCATAAGAAAACAATACATCCTCCATTGATCAAATGGAGGATGCTCATCTACATACTATTCAATTGCAGGTATAGCCTCCGGTCGACGGTATACATCAGGCCATCGTTCAAGATCAATTTGCAATTGAGTCAAAATGTCAAAAATATCTAGTTTAGTCTGTTTATTGTCTAGACTTGTTTCATTTTGACTTTTCAGATTATGATTCTCCCCTATTCCTCCCATAACCCGTACCTCACTTATCTTGTAATGACCACTGCTATAGCTCTTTATTTAGTTCCAAATTGCCATATTTCAATCTTTATTATAACCCATAAGATGCAGGTACACTGTCGTATCATGGGGAGAGGAGCGTACCTATTCAGTTCTACTTTTGTCGAATTTTATACGTATTCTTCAAAAATTACGAAGATGAAGGAAAAGAGCGCGGACGAACTGGAACTTTGCCTTGACGTTGAAGCCATGCATGAATGATAAAACTAATAATCGATAATACCGCAATAGCGATTGAGATGACCGCTACGCCAGCAAGGCCGCTATGATCGTAAGTAACGCCTAGCAAATACGGCCCTATCATCCGTCCAATAGAGCTGATTCCTCCTGCAACCCCCATATAGAATGGAGCCTCACGACCAGCCCGAGCGGATAGGAATGCCGGGACAGCAGGAGATACTAGCATTTCTCCTAGTGTTGCCAATGCCATTCCAAGCACGAAACCTGCATAGTTCGGCACGATCCAAATGACGAGATATGCCGCTCCATAAAAGATGCCGCTCCATGTCAGCTGATCGGTTACCCGCTTCGCCACGGTTCGCTTCAGCCATGTCGTAAGCGGCTGAGCTGCAAAGATAAGTACGCCGTTCAACGTCCACAGCAGGCTGTACATCGAGAAGCCCATGCCCTGATCATCAATATGCGGGGCGATCCCGCTTCCCCACAAGGAATTCGCCAGCCATATGCACATGGCCCCTAAGGACATGAACAAATATATGCGATAAGCGGCAAGCTTATTCCATAGTGTCTGTTCCGGCAGCACTCCGGCAGAAGGCTGTTGTCTATCGCCAGAATTTACTGCCGCTCCAGTACCTTTACTCTCAAGGGCTTGTCCGTTATTTGTCTCATTATTCTCTTGCACGGCTCCCTCTTCCTGCATGCCTTGCAGGAAGCGATAGAAGAAGAAGGCAAACCCGGCTGAGGTGACTCCGGTCAGCAGGAAAGTTAAATTAAACGAAATGTCTGCGAGCACACCGCTTAATGCTGTTCCCAGCGCGACCCCGATGTTGTTCGCCACATAGATCACATTGAATAACTCATCCCGCCGATCAGACCAACGAAAGCCAATAAAAGATTGAATCGCCGGCATCGATACGGAATTGGCTAGTCCAATCGCCCCCATCGTAATGACATAGCCCCACCAGCTGGTATATGCCGTGAACACGAGCGAGCATTGCAGCACGGAAGTAATCGCGAGTGCCCATACAAGCAGGCGCCGCACCCCTATCCGATAATACAGCCCTCCGCCCAGGAACTGCCCAAACACGCCGCCGAGCATCTGTATTAGAATGACAAATCCGGCATCAGCCAAAGAGCGATTCAATTGCGTGTAAACAAACAAGGTCGTGAGCGGCCACATAAGAGCGCCGCCTGTCGAGTTAATGATGCTTGCCCAAATAAATACGTTCATCTCCCGCGTATAATTGCGGAACGCCCCCATCGGCGAAAACTTCATGGTATCACCAACGATTTCTAGTAGAAGTAGGTTGAAAAAAGCGATGGCCTGCGCCCGGATAGTTCCGAACTGCAGGCCATAGCTATCATACCATAATTTAGTTTCCGCTAGCACGTGATAAATCGCGCATATTTGCTTCAAATGCGGCAAGCAGCGCCGCTTCTCCGGTCATCCCCTGCGCCTCTACCTTCGCAATTTGCTCCATCATGCGCTTATAATCCTTCGGAATGACACGGACGAATTGCTCGCTTGCTCCATTGTCCCATTGCTGCAAGATTCGTTCCCCAATGGTGCTTCCCGTTGCTTGCACATGACGCTCAATCATGCCTCGCACCTGCTGCTCTTCTTCCGCTCCTTCAAGCGGCTCCAACAGCACCATTTCTAGATTGCAGCGGTTCACGAATGTACGATCCTCATCCCATACATATGCAATCCCCCCGGACATACCTGCCGCGAAGTTGCGCCCCGTCTTGCCGAGCACGACGACACGGCCGCCAGTCATATATTCACAGCCATGATCGCCTACGCCTTCGACGACCACATGTACACCTGAATTGCGAACCGCGAAGCGTTCGCCAGCAATTCCGCGAATGTAGGCTACACCGCTTGTAGCCCCATAGAATGCCGTATTGCCGATAATGACATTGTCCTCTGCTGCAAAAGTAGCCTGCGGAGACGGCTTCACGATAATTTTACCGCCCGATAACCCCTTGCCGACATAGTCGTTGCTGTCGCCTTCAACCGTCAACGTCATGCCGCGTGGAACAAATGCGCCGAAGCTCTGGCCAGCAGACCCGATAAACGAGTAACGGATCGTATCCTCAGGCAGTCCTGCCGCGCCGTATCTTCTCGTTACCTCGCTGCCCAATATTGTGCCCGTCGCACGATTCACATTGCATATCGGGAATGTCCCTCCCACTGGCATTCCTGATTCCAGCGCAGACTGCGCTTCAGGAACGAGCCTTGTCATATCGAGCGTCTCTTCCAAGCCATGGTTCTGTTCGCGTACTTGAATGCGCGAGGAACCTTCTGGCATCTCAGGCTGATACAGCACCGAGGACAAGTCGAGATGCTTCGCCTTCCAATGATCCAGTGCATCCTTCATGCCCAAGCATTCTGTACGCCCAATCATCTCATCCAGCGCACGGAATCCAAGCTCCGCCATCCATTCACGAAGCTCCTCTGCAATGAAGAGCATAAAGTTCACGACATGCTGCGGATCGCCTGCAAAGTTCTTGCGCAGCTCTGGATTTTGTGTCGCCACTCCGACAGGGCATGTGTCCAGCTGGCATACTCGCATCATAATACAGCCGACCGCAACAAGCGGTGCTGTGGAGAAGCCATATTCCTCAGCTCCCAGCAGGGCAGCGATAGCAAGGTCGCGTCCTGTCATCATCTTCCCGTCCGTTTCCAATACAATACGATCGCGCAAGTTGTTCAGGATCAAGGTCTGATGCGTCTCCGCCAATCCAAGCTCCCACGGCAAGCCTGCGTGGCGGATCGAGCCCTGCGGTGAAGCGCCAGTGCCACCGTCATAGCCGCTGACGAGAATTACATCTGCACGCCCCTTGGCTACTCCGGCAGCAATCGTTCCAACACCGACTTCCGAGACGAGCTTCACATTGATGCGCGCCTGCGGATTGGCATTCTTCAAATCATAGATCAGCTCAGCCAAATCCTCGATCGAGTAAATGTCATGGTGCGGCGGTGGAGAAATCAAGCCTACTCCTGGTGTCGAGCCGCGCACTTCCGCAACCCATGGATATACCTTGCGGCCTGGCAGCTGACCGCCTTCTCCCGGCTTGGCTCCCTGTGCCATCTTAATCTGGATCTCATCTGCGTTAACGAGATAATGAGATGTCACACCGAAGCGTCCAGATGCCACCTGCTTGATCGCGCTTCTTCGGGAATCGCCATTCGCATCCTTCACATAGCGGGCTGGATTCTCTCCGCCTTCACCAGAGTTCGACTTGCCTCCGATTCGGTTCATGGCGATAGCCAAGCTCTCGTGCGCTTCCTTCGAGATCGAGCCGAACGACATTGCTCCCGTCTTGAACCGCTTCACGATCGATTCGACGGATTCCACTTCATCCAATGGAATCGCTGGACCAATTGGCTTCAAGGTGAACAACGAACGAAGGGTTCGGCTGCTGTTGTACTCTCCTTGCACCAGCTTCGAATACTTCTTGAACAGACGGTAATCGTTCGTACGTACAGCTTGCTGCAAGGTATGAATGGTTTGCGGGTTGAACAGATGCTCCTCCCCGTCCTTGCGCCACTGATACTCGCCCCCGGAATCCAATTCCGTATCTCTTCCTGGCTGTGAGGCGAAAGCACGATAGTGATGAGACAATGCCTCCTGCGCTACTTCCTCCAAGCCAATGCCGCCGATTCGGGATGGCGTCCAAGTAAAGTATTGATCGACAAAGTCCTGCTTCAATCCAATTGCTTCAAAAATTTGTGCGCCGCGATAAGACTGTACCGTCGAGATTCCCATCTTGGACAAAATCTTCACGACGCCCTTCGTCGCGGCCTTCATATAATTCTTAACTGCCTTCTCATGCGTAATGCCGTGCATGATGCCTTGGCGAATCATATCATCCAGCGTCTCGAACACCAAGTATGGGTTCACCACACTGACGCCATAGCCAAGCAGCAGTGCATAGTGGTGTACCTCGCGCGGCTCGCCCGATTCCAGCAATAGGCTTACCTTCGTACGCGTCCCTTGGCGAATGAGATGGTGATGAAGGCTGGATACTGCAAGAAGCGCCGGAATAGCCGCTTGATCCTCCTCCACGCCACGATCAGACAGGATGATTAAGTTATGTCCCTTGCCGATAACCCGATCAGCTGCCTCGCACATCGTCTTCAAAGCCGCTTCAAGCCCCGCCGCTCCTTCTGATGCTGTGAATAAGATCGGAATGGTGATCGACTTGAAGCCTGGTCTGCGAATATGGCGAAGCTTCGCAAATTCTTCATTGGAGAGCACGGGAGAATCGAGCTTGATCTGGCGGCAGCTCTCCGGCTCTGGAAGCAACAAATTCCGCTCAGGCCCGATCGTCGTGCCCGTCGCAGTGACAATCTCCTCGCGAATGGCATCGATAGGCGGGTTCGTCACCTGTGCAAATAATTGCTTAAAGTAATTGTACAGCCGCTGCGGACGTTCAGATAATATCGCGAGCGGTGCATCATATCCCATCGATCCAAGCGGCTCCACACCTGCAGCCGCCATCGGCTCGATAATCTTGCGCAGTTCCTCATAGGTGTAACCGAATGCCTGCTGGCGCTGCTGCACATTCTCATGCTTCGGCTCAGGCACTTCCGGCGCGTCCGGCAAATCCTCAAGACCGACCAGATGCTCCTCCAGCCAAGCTTGGTACGGGTTCTCCGCCGCAATCTGCGCCTTCACTTCTTCATCGGAAATGATGCAGCCTTGCTCGGTATCTACAACGAGCATACGCCCAGGACGAAGGCGATCCTTGTAGGCAATCTGCTCTGGCGCAATATCCAGCACGCCCGCTTCGGAGCTAAGCACAATCATATCGTCCTTCGTCACATAGTAACGAGATGGGCGCAATCCATTGCGATCCAAGGTGGCTACAATTTGCACACCGTCTGTAAACGCCATTGCCGCAGGTCCATCCCATGGCTCCATCAGACAGCTGTGATACTCGTAGAAGGCCTTCTTCGCCGGGTCCATGCTGTCATGATTGTTCCACGGCTCAGGCACCATCATCATCGCAACATGCGATAGCGGACGTCCCGCCAAATACAAAAATTCAAACGTATTGTCGAACATACCCGTATCTGAACCATCGTCATTAATGACTGGCTTCACCTTCTCCAGATCAGCGCCGAAGGCGCCTGATGCGAACAATGTCTGACGCGCATGCATCCAGTTCACATTGCCGCGAAGCGTGTTGATTTCACCATTATGAATCATATAGCGATACGGATGGGCACGCTCCCAACTCGGGAACGTGTTCGTGCTGAAGCGTGAATGAATAAGTGCAATCGCAGATTCGAGCAAATCATGCTGCAGATCGAGATAGAACTGCCCAACTTGCTCCGTGGTCAGCATTCCTTTATATACAATTTTCCGGCAAGACATGCTCGAAATATAGAACGTGCTCGCTTCTTCTTCCCCGGTATAGCGAATTTCCCGCTCCATCCGCTTGCGAATCATGTACAGCTTGCGTTCGAAGGCCAGCTCACTGTCGCTATCCGCATTCCGTGCGATAAACACTTGGCGCACATAAGGCTGAACTGCCCGTGCGGATTGGCCAAGACCTTCCCCGTTCGTTGGCACAGTACGGAACCCGATTAATTGATGCCCTTCTTCCTCAACGATGCGGCGAAGACGCCTTTCATGCTCTTCCCGTGCTTGTTCATTCTGCGTCAGGAACAGCATACCCACGCCATATTGACCTGATTCCGGAAGTGTAATTCCTTGCTGCTCCAACTCGCGAACAAAGAAGCGATGCGGAATTTGCAGCATAATTCCTGCTCCATCGCCTGTATTCGGTTCGCTTCCTTGACCGCCGCGATGCTCCATATTCACCAGCATCTGCAGCGCTTGACGTACGATATCATGAGACTTCTGCCCTTTAATATGAGCGACGAAGCCCATTCCGCATGCATCTTTTTCAAATCGTGGATCATATAAGCCTTGCTTGGGAGGTAATCCGTTCAGTTTCATACGAAGCAACCTTTCTATTTAAAAATGATCGACATACATTGCATAGGATCGACAGCAATCAACACGTTCTCTTTATGAATTTATAATTATTCATTTGTATTGTTTCATTATTTTATCACCACGTTAATATGATGGCAATTTAATATTTTTATGTCCTTGATAAGTTATTATAGTTGATAATACCTTTATATAGAGCCAAATAGATAAATTCCCCTCTATGCATCGATCACCCTTTTCGTTTATAAATTCTCGTTCTTTTTTTGTATTTTTCGACATATATGATCCATTATATTCTTTTACGAGGACAAATTATATTGTTTTATCCGCATATATATTCATTGATGTGTATATTAAATTTCACTGCTGTCGCAGCACCTACAGACCATTCTGCCAATTATTGTATTTACAAATCTATAATTATAGATATAATGAGACGTATGGAACCTTTACTCATTTGCAAAGCTTTGTCTAATGACACACGCGCCCAAATTCTTCAATGGTTGAAGAACCCTGAAGAGCATTTCAATGAAGAGAAGTACATTCAGTATGGAATATCATTTGCAACAGGCATATGCGTAGGCGATATTCAGAAAAAGACAGGGCTTGCGCAATCGGTTATCTCCAGCTACTTGCTCACGATGCAGCAAGCTGGACTATTAGAGTCTGAACGAATTGGCAAATGGACGTACTATCGCCGCAATGAACGCACGATACGAGAATATGCCGATTACGTCACCCATCACTTGTAGAGGAGGAGAAATATCTCTTTTTTTTGTTAGATTGCATCTATATTTATAGATATGTAGTTATGTATATCAAATGGAATGGCATAAATGGGTTGAAGTGTATTGAAGTGAAGCTCATTGAAGTGAAATTATTTGAATGAAGTACATCGTAGTACTCATGACCATTAAAATGTAAATTCTGATGAATAGAAATGGAGTTATCGTTGAAATGAGAAAAACAAACCCCTTGCTGCTTCTTCTGCTGTCCCTTGGCGTATTCGGCATTATTACGACAGAAATGGGTATTGTGGGCGTGCTGCCTCAAATATCGCAGAAATACAACATTACAGCTTCCCAAGCAGGCTGGCTGGTCGGTATATTTGCACTCATCGTGGCCGTTAGCGGTCCGTTTCTTACCCTGATCGCATCCCGCTTTAACCGCAAAAGTGTCCTATTGACGGCCATTTCCATGTTTGTTCTGTCCAATCTCGTCTATGCGTTCACCTCGCATTTTGAGGTAATGCTTATATTCCGGATCTTGCCTGCGATGTTCCATCCGATTTTCTTCTCCATCGCACTCGTAGCTGCCGCCAGTCTGGTACCTCCCGAGCAGAGCAGTCAGGCTGTCGTTCGCGTATTTGCAGGTATTACAGTAGGCTTCGCATTTGGTGTCCCGATTACGTCTTACCTTGCTGAACGTATTTCGTTATCCACCTCCTTCTTATTTGGAGCCATCGTGAATGCAATCGCCTTGATAGGTTTGCTTATTTGGCTGCCTTCCATGCCTGTGAAGGAGAAGATGTCTTACGGCAAACAGCTGAGTATTTTACGCAAGCCCGGACTTTGGCTCAACATAGCGGCTGTCATCTTTATTTTTGCAGCGATGTTCTCTGTGTATGGGTACTTTGCCGAATACACAAGCCAAATCACTCGCATGAATGGCTCACTCATCAGTCTCATGCTCATGGTATTTGGGCTTGTTATGATTGCTGGCAACTTTCTATTCGGAACTTTGCTTCAGAAAAATACTACAAAAACGATACTGCTTTTCCCGCTTCTCTACGCGTTCATCTATGTACTTGTCTATTATGCAGGGTCGTATCTTTCTCTCATGATTGGGATGATATTCATTTGGGGAACTGTGCACTCAGGAGGACTGATTGTGAGCCAAACTTGGCTGACTGCTGAAACGAAGGAAGCGCCTGAATTCGGCAACAGTCTGTTCGTTTCTTTCTCCAACTTAGGAATTACGATGGGTACTGCTGTTGCGGGATTTATCATCGCTCACCTCGGTATGCAACAGCTTATCTGGTGTGGAATAGGATTTTCCTTGCTTGCGTTTGCCGCAATTACGATCAAAATGAAGCTCTTCAATGATACCATGCAAGGGAAAGATCAGGCACTCGGGGCATAGCCCATCACGGATATATATAGCAATTTCGACTGTTTACTCTAGCTCTGCTTACATCAACTCTTGCTTGCAGCACATAATTGTAAAATCAAAACAGGGACTGCACATGCAGTCCCTCAGCCTGTTGAGAAACCTCACTATTTTATAGAACTATCAAAATTCGTGAAGTTCTTATCAAAAAGTCGGTTCTCAGAGCGTTTTAAATCGATTTTTATTTTATGAGATGAGAGCCACCACATAAAAATGAAAGTGTCGAAAAGTCCAAGGGACTTTCTCGACACTCTGAGGGACTGCACATGCAGTCCCTGTTCTGTGTTCTCTGACTAATCCCATTTTGGATTAATCCTTATTTCACCGTTACGCGCAGTGATGTGCTCTTGCCGTCCAATGTCAGCTTCAAACTCCCACTGCCCTTGGATACACCTTGCACCGAACCACGCGACGCCTTAATCTTCACATTGGAAGGAACGAATGTCACGGAGGACGTCACATCCACAACTTCACCTGTATCATAAATCGCCTGAACCTTCCACGATGCAGACTGACCGATGCCCAGCTTCACAGTTGTCGGATTTGCTTCCAGCTTCAGCAAGCGAGGCTTCACATGCACTGTAACCTCCAGCTTTCTTCCTTGATACTCACCGACCAGCTTCGTGCTGCCAATAGCCACACCCTTGACAGTAGCTCCACGAACCGTCGCTACCTTTTCATTTTCAATAGTCCACTTAATACGTGAAGCAAGCGCAATCGTCTTTCCGTTCTTGTAGGTTCCTGTTACCTTAACCGATTGGGACTTGTTCACGTTCGTACGAATTTCAGAAGGAACGATATCATACTTCACAATCTCTTCTTCGATCGTTGCTTTCACAGTCACTTTCACATTGGCAAATGTACCTGTCAACGTCGCACGACCTGCAATGAGACCCTTCATGTTCCCCTCGCGAACGAGCAAGTTCGGAGAACTGGATTCCCATTTCACTTGAGTCGTTACATTTTCCTCTGTACCATCAGCATAAATAACATTTACTTCTGGCAATGGCTGCTCACGACCCGTTACGATACTGATATCCGCATTGTTCGCCTGCAATACGAGTGCCTTGCGCTGAACATTTACTTCCAAAGGAAGCGTTTGATTGCGAATGCTCGCAGTCAGGAAAGTCGTTCCCGGCGCTGCTGCCTTCATCTTGCCATCTTTAACGGAGACAACACTTTCATTAGAAGATGTCCACTGCACCAGTTCCGATACATCAAGCGTATTGCCGCTCAAGGATACCCCACTGATCTTAGGCAAAGGCTTCACATCTTCCAAGATCAGCTCCTGCTTGCGAACGTCTCCAGGTTTTGCATTCTTATCTTCTTCCGTCCATTTCAACTTCTCGATCGTCGGGTATACCGTAATCTCAACCGACTTCGTCAGCCCTTTGTAAGAAGCTGTTACCGTTGCAGTTCCTTCGCTCTTCGCGTAGACCTTGCCGTGTTCTACCGTCACAGCCATCAGGTTGCTTGATGTCCACTCTGCAAGATCACTAACATCCTGCTGATTATCAGCCGAATTGAGCACGAAGGTCTGCACTTGCAGCGGCCCGTCTCCCAGCATCATGTGCTGTTTCTGATCCGGTGTGATGCGCATCGCTTGGTAAGAAGCACGTACGACCACTGTAATGGATTGCGAAGCCCCAAGGTAGTTCGCCGTTACCGTTGCCGAACCTACGTTGATAGGCTTGACTTCTCCGTTCTTCACTTCGACGATATTCGCATCGCTTGTTGTCCAATCTGCCTTACCTGTTACATCTTCGAGCTTGCCGTCAGCAGTCTTCGCCTTGGCGGTTACGGTCTTGGAAGCTGCACCGTATTCGAATTCAACCAGCTTTTCTGGCGACAGCTCCAATTTGTCGTAAGGCTGTTCAACCTTCAGCTCGATCTTCGTGCTTAATCCTTTATGCTTAATGGTAATGTCCGTTTTACCCTTGGACTTCAGCGTAATGACCCCTTTATTCACATCCGCTACATCTGTATTGGAGGAAGTCCAGGAGGCTTCAGCCGTAACATCATTGTTCGTATTTGCCGCTTTGTCCAAGGCGAATGCCTTCCAGGCAAGCTTGTCTCCAAGATTCGCCTTCACTTCATTGGCAACCTCTTGATCCGTATCCCCTGTGCGAATAACGATCTTGTCATACAAGTATTCGGATACAACCGTTTTCTTCAATGTATATCCTTGATATTTCACTGTAATTTCCGAAGTACCTTTTCCAGCGCCGCTTACCCAACCAGCGTCTACTTTGACAGCACTCGGATTCGAGGACGTCCACGTAGCCAAGCTCGTAACATCTTTCTTATCCGTCTTTCCGCTGATTGTACCAAGCACCTTCAATTGTACAGAGGAACCTTCAACTGTGACGTGTACTGGAGACACATCTGATTCAAAAGCAATACCTGTAAACGAATCTTCTGCATGAACGATACCTTGGATTGGCAGCATACCGAATAGCAACGTGCATACGAGCGCTATGCTAAGCCATGTCGATTTTTTCCTTGATGGGTACACCTTATCTTCTCCCTTCCCGTTTTGCTCCTGTGAGTAATTCCAATGGAACAAAAAAGTACATATCTACTATAACGGTAAAAAGGAGGGGAATTATTATCTTATGCAGGCAACTTCTTGCGAGCGGCGGCTATTTTGATACTATAGTCCTACTTTCTTACGAGATTGAAAGAGTGCTGTCATCTAAACCAATGGCAACAAAATGATCCCTCCTGTATCGTTAACGGTGTAAGAATCAATACTGGTAATTGAGGTGGATAACGAATGAAAAAGAAACTTGGCATAGTAGCTACCATGATACTTGTACTTGTAATGGCGACAGGCTGCAGCCTATTCGGCCCTAAGGCAAATGGACTGATTATGTATGGAACGGATGCTCAAATTAAAGATGCATTGGAGAGCACGAAGAATGATGTGTCAAAGACAGATGATTTCGCATTGAAATATGATGCAAAGCAAGCGGATGACCGTGTCATTGCGATCAGCAAATCAACCGCTCAAGGCTTGTTCAATAATGGGTTGCTTCAACAAGTGAAGGACAAAGACACAACAGAAGCGATTGCGAAGCTGCCTGAAGTAACAGGCGACAATGCGGTGATCTTCGCGAAGACAGATACAACGGTGACAGAACTGAAAGGTGTGAAGCTCGCTGGTCAGTACGGTGGCGATATTGTAATTGGGGAATCACGCGGATTTGCCCAAACGATTGTTCTGCTCGATGATGCAGCTTGGGAGAAGCTGAACGCAGACAAGCTTGGCTTAACGGTTGCTCATTTCAAGAAGGATCCGAAGAATTTACTAGTTGACTTGTCTAAGAAATTAGAGAAAGCTCAGATGGTCGTCATTAAAAAGTAAATAACTATATTATAGTCTCCACACAAAAGCACCCTTCTACAGGTTCGACCACGCGTTCCTACTATTTGAAGGGTGCTTCTCTTTTTTTATATCAACATCCGTCCTGACTTCCTTATGGCTGGCGAATCATTAACCCTTCCATAAAATGAAGGCGAAAATAATCCTTAATCGCTTCCTTATCGAGCGGAGCATTCAGCTTGTTCCATTCGGTCGTAAGCGCTTTGTACAATTGAAGCATGACGAAGCTGACGACCTTCGGGTCACCTTGCTTCACTTCTCCACGCTCCATAGCCACACGCACTTCGCGCTCTATGTACTCAAGCAGTTCCTGTTCCATCTTAGCCAGCGCTTCCTTCGCCATTGGCGTCCCGAAGTCGCGCAGCTCCTGGGATAGCTTCAATGCAAGCTCGTGGCGGCTTCTATATTCCAGTACACGATCCAACACACGATACAGCTTATCAATAAACGGTCTATCCTCGGTGATTTCCCGATCCGCGATCTCTTTCATCTCGTGGATGAGCTGCTGCAAAATCTCATCGAACAGCTCCTCTTTGTTCGTAAAGAACGTATATATCGTTCCTTTGCCTACCTTGGCAATCTTCGCTACTTGATCCATCGTCGTCGCTTTGTACCCGAACAGAGCAAAGGATTGCGCTGCCGCTTCCACGATTTGTTTTCGGCGGTCTACGGTCACATCCCCCGCCTCCTTTCTCCCGGCGCACATTTGACTGAATGACCAATTAGAAATTATGGTCACATGCCGTTACCTGAACCTTATCATACCTGCCTGTGAATTTCAACTTAACCAAGGAAAATGACCGCTCAGTTTCGACGTAATTGGCTGATGCTTCCTTTCAACTTTCAGGTTATAATGGAATGTGGGTGAGAACATGCGAAAAAAGAGAATCATCCTTCTATCTGAAGGATTCGGTACAGGCCATACGCAAGCAGCCTATGCCCTATCAGTCGGACTGCGCCAGCTGGAGCCCGATGTCCAAACACGCGTCATCGAGCTGGGCAAGTTCTTGAATCCGACGGTCGGGCCGCTAATCTTCGCTGCTTATCGGAAGACGGTAAGCTCACAGCCGAAGCTGGTTGGACTCTTGTATCGAAAAAAATATAAAAAATCGCTGAACCGCGTCACACAGCTCGCATTGCATCGCATTTTCTACACACAAGCTTCTCATGTGCTCGATCAATTGCGTCCTGATGCGATTGTGTGCACTCATCCATTTCCGAATATCATCGTATCGCGCCTGAAGCGCTCTGGTCTTCATCTTCCATTATATACATTGATTACGGACTACGATGCGCATGGTACGTGGATGAACCCAGAAGTTACAAAATACCTCGTCTCCGCGCCAGAAGTACGGAACAAGCTCCTGGAACGCGGGATTGATGATAGCCGCATTGTTGTTACTGGCATTCCTGTTCATCCGAAGTTCTGGGAGCGCTGTCCTCAATCGGAAGCGCAGCTGGAGCTTGGATTGCGTCCGCTTCCGACCGTCATGATTATGGGCGGCGGCTGGGGATTGTCGCTGAATGAGGATTTGCTCCAATACATGACGACATGGCGCGAACATGTCCAGCTTCTGTTCTGCATGGGCAGCAATCAGAAGGCAATCGCTCGGATGGAACAGGATCCATTGTTCCAGCATCCGAACATACATATATTCGGCTACACGCAAGAGGTGTCGCGTCTGATGGATGCTTCCGATTTACTGGTAACGAAGCCTGGGGGAATGACTTGTACAGAAGGAATGATGAAGGGCATCCCTATGCTCTTCTATGATCCAATCCCTGGACAAGAGGAAGAGAACTGTGAATATTTCATGGAGCATGGTATGGGTGAGAAGATTGAATCCTCGGATACCATTGCACGTTGGTTCAACGAATTACAGCACCACTATGACCGGCTGCGCGAGAAGCGGCAGCTTGGCGCTCTTGCTATGACGGATCCTGAGGCCTGTGCCCGAACCGTGTTGCAATTGCTGCAATAATCATCTACGATTAGGATCTTAGCCAAGGAGTTGATTGCAACATGCTGTTTACTGGAGTAGGCTTCGTCGGATACGCCCTTATCACGCTTGCTCTTCTCATGAGAGCACTCGGCTGGATTACAGGAGCGTTCCTATTCGCTGCCATCATTATTGCCGGGTTCTTCTGCTTCGGTATCGTTGAGAACCGCTTAGGCATCAGACATCGAATGGTGCGGTATGTCGATTACGCCCCACTTATGGTGCTTGTCATTGCCTATGTTCTCTATCAGGATAATATTGTGCGCTACACAACTACTGCTCTACTGCTTCCTTTAAGCTTGCTTAGCTCATGGGCTGCAGTTGCCATGGCGAAGACGAAGAAATACCGGACAAGACCGAAGATCGATGAACAACAAGGGCCTCCAAAATATCAATAACTAGGAACCGCCGTGTTCCATTTTAATGGATGTGGGACGGAACATGCATCAGCACGCTTGAATTCCTCTTCCTACGAACAAGTAAGGGCTATCTACCAACAGCTTTCCCTGTTGAATAGATAGCCCTCTTTGATGCGTGCATATGCAGTATGCTCGATGAACGCTTCTATTTTACTACGCTTCCTCCATACAGGAAACGATGTTCCCAGCTAGTGTTGCTCACCGTGTCGATCCGTACGCCGCCTGAAGCTTTGGAATATGTATGAATGATTTTGCCATTGCCCAAGTAAATGCCGACATGTGTAATTCGTTCTTTTGATTTATTCACATTTTTATAACTGGATGCACTGGATCCCTTATAGGACATGAAGAACATCAAGTCTCCACGCTGCAGTTGGCTGATACTTTTCTTCACGCCGCCTTTATCCTTAATGTAAGTGCCTTGCTTGCGGGAATCTGTCGGCAGTACGATGCCTAATGCTTCCTTATAGACTTGGCGTACAAAGTCGGAGCAATCGAATGTTTTAGTTGTATTCCGATCCGATCCAAATTCATAAGGCGTGCCCATGTATTTCTTCGCTACTTTCTCCACTTTGTCCATCTTCGCAGCCTTACTTGATGGAGCAGAAGTCGTAGGTTTATTATTTGAACTTCCTGAAGAGTTAGATCCAGATGCATTCCCTACTCGTATGTATTTACTCTGTGAGCTTACATAGCCCGTGTTGCCTTTGGTATCCTTCACTTTGTACCAACTGCTATTGGGCTTGTCCAATATCGTAACGGATTCGCCTGTCTTCACCAATCGAATGATTGAGGATGAAGTACTCGGCTTCGTTCTCAAATTGACGGACTGAACAATCTCTCCGCGATTCTGGTTGGAGCTCGTTACAGATGCAGCTTGTACATTGCTAGTTGCTGCAGGTGCCGCATGTAATGACGGCAATATCATCTGCCCTGCCATTGTGAACATCATTATGCCTAACAGTAATTTCTTCTTCATAGAAATCCTCCTCTAAGTTGTTGTTACATTACTGTAATCGTGAACCGAATGTGAGTTGATGTTCATATGAACAAGATGTCAATTGTTTCTATAATTAAGTGGTTATTCTATTTTTGTAATGACATCCCATTTCCCCTACGCCTAATTATATAGAGTCTTCTTCGTCGTTTTCTATCGGCCTATCCTCTTAAAAAAGACAAAATTGTAACCTTCTCCGTGGGTCTTTGTGCCTATTAATTGGTTGATTAATGGGGTGAATACCAGATTTAAACAATTGAGCCCGTTCCCAACACTACTCTTTCGAAGCTTATTTATGTGATCTGCTCCGTCTGTCCGCTTTACTAGAAACACAAAAAAAAGTGCCCTGAGGACGGATGTTACCGTCACTCGCGGGCACGCTTGTCGCGTTCTATGAACATACATTACACCAATTGCTGGTAAATTGTTTTGCTTGTATCTGTATCCATTGGCTCGACATGCACATGTACATGAGTAATATTATGCTTGCGCTTCATACGCTGCTCAATATCGTCACAAATATGATGTCCTTCAATAAGGCTTAGCTTCGGATCAACCTGTACAACCACATCAACGAGAACCAGACTTCCATGCAGGCGCGCCTTCACTTCCTTAATCTTGCGCACGCCTTCTGTACTCTCTACCGTCTTGCGCAGGCGATCCAGCTGCGCTTCATCGAATCCGTCCGTCAATGTATGAGTTGCTTCTCGGAAAATATCCCATGCTGTCTTGCATATAATGAAGCCTACCGTTAAGGCGGCAAGCGGATCGAGCCAGCTAATGCCTAGCTGAGCACCGAAAATACCAACTGCTGCGCCAATACTTACAAATGCATCTGACCGGTTATCTTGTGCTGCCGCCATAAGCGCCTGATTACGAATGCGCTCTGCCAGCCGCTTATTATATGAGTACACCGCGTACATCACGATCGCACAGCCAAGCGCTACCCAACCCGTAAGCGGGTTCGGGGTTGTCGACTCGCCATGGAACAATGCTTGTACCGTGGATATGATCACTTGAATCCCGACTGTCGCCATAATAAAGGAAGCAATTAGAGCAGCGATTGTCTCCGCCCTCAAATGACCGTAAGGATGGTCATGATCCGGCGGCTTCTGCGAAATTCGCAGTCCGATAAGTACAGCAAGCGATGCGACGATATCCGTCAAGTTATTCCATCCGTCTGCTTGCAGCGCCTTCGATTGGTAGAATAAGCCAATAGCTAGCTTGAATGCGGATAGGGCAATATAGGCAGCAATGCTGATCCATGCTCCTTTTTCCCCTTGTTTCATATCTGCATATATGTCCGCGCTCACGCTGACCCCTCCCTGACTCCTTATTACCAGGCATATTTTGGAATATGCCGTTCCAACCCGGAATCCTATCTTACCTCACCGATCCCGTGTGGGTCTACAGAAACAGTGTTGCCCCTCCTTACAACAATTGAACCAGCAACAACCTATTGGAACCGGTAAGGAAAGTTGAGTCCACTAAGGAAAGTTGTTCGGCGGCAACAATGTCACATTATGTTAGATTGTGTAGTCAGGGGGGGAAATATTCTTGCTTGTGAGAAGAGCATGAACAGGGGATATACAGCAATCGCAATCGTGCCAGTTCTTTATCTTTGATGATAGTAATTGATTCTCCATCTCCGTTGAATGTGGCCTCATTCGTTTAATTTACTTGCTGCCTCCGCGGACAACAACCTGCCTCTTCTCCGCTTCCCACTGCACACGCATTCCACTACGTTCTACAGCCTCGCGCACTGGGATATAAACCTTATTGTCGATCAAGTACCCTTGCGAACTTCCTTCGGGTGCACCTTCCCAGATGACCTTCACTCGCTCGGCACGCAGCTGCTGTTCAGTAGTCGGATTGGGCGATGGCGGCTTCGTACCACTAGTGTCGCCTGACATCGCTTCCTTAGCCTGCACCACCATGTCCATAAATTGCTGCCAATGCGGCAGCAGTCGGGACGGACAAGCCTTCCCGCTCCAATGTTTATGTGGCATGATGCGTTCCAGTGCAATGCCATACTTGCTAGACAAGATGGCAAGCAGTTCAGCAGCATTGCGCCATGCGGCCTGCTCGTCGATCCCTGCGTACATACATACTTCGATGCCAATGGACAACGCATTGCCAGGGCCTGTCCCATCCCCAGCATGCCATCCCTGCTCATTATCTCGCAAATGCTGATACACACTCTTATCATCCACCGTATAGTGCCAGCTCTTCTTCGCCCCACCACTACCGTTCAACAAATATCTCGAATGCGCTTCTGCTGTCGCCCCCGCATCCGTATTGTCCGTATTGTGCACGGTAAGATACATCGGCTTCATGGCAAGGTTCGGTTTATTCGCCCTTCCGTCTGGAATCAGGCGCTGCTTAATGTCGATGCTCATCATGAATTCCCCCTTTTCCCTTCAACACTTCTACCGCTTGCTTAATAACCGGCGGCAGCGGCACTCCTAGACGTCCGCCATTCTCAATGATCGACAACAGTTCATTTGCCATATAAAAAAAGACCGTCGCATCTCGGAGTAGATGCTGCCCTCCAAGCACCACATCCACCTGATGCGCGATCGATACGATTACGAAAATAAACACCTTGCGTGCAATGCCTATAAGTCCTACACTGCTACGCAGCTTTCCTTCAGTTCCAGCTGCCATAATGCCTGTGAAGTAATCCGCCACGGTCATGATAAGCAACACTTGAAGCAGCATCGGCCATCCGCCGAACAGCAGCGCCACGGTTCCACCCGCAGCACCCACGCCGAGTTTCAAGAACCAATCAATTCGTTCCATCTCATTTCCTCCTTTCGAGTGGAAATAAAGAGCCCTCAGCTAAGGCCGAGAGCATAAAAATCTATCTTGAATCATTCATTAATTCATACGTTCATTCATACAATTTCTTATGAAATTGCCTCCCATCTTGTTACTTGTACAGCGCCTCGATAAAATTCTCCAATAGAGTGTACTTTATGATTAACAACAAAACCATTATTTAGGAATTCTACTCCAACACTCAGCTTTATTCCCATGTCTTCATATTGTGCAGATCCCCATCCTAATACCATAGCCATATTTTGCGTACGACCAGCTATACCAGAACCATCCGAGTACTCAACAACTACTAAATTTAACAATAATATTACTTCACTTGGTTTAAATGAAAGTGAATTAACTTCAAATGTCCCATCATAAGTAAGTGATCTATAGAAACTTGAAGAGGCGTACTTTCTCCCTGTTTCGATTGTCTGTATTTTTGAAGCTAATTGTTCAAAAGTATCTGATGCGGATGCCGGTACCCCTTTAGCGCTGATGGCACCCGCGATGCGATTTTTCGCGTCAACGCCAGATTGAAAAAGGTCCTGTGTCCAAGCTGTCCAACCATTATCTTGGAGTCTGCGCATATAGAATCTATCCGCGTGCAAATCATATACTTTTTGCAAAACCCAAGAACCTGGTGCATGTGTGATAACTTCAACATACCCCCATCCGTGAACAAGAGCGGGAGCATTACCCATATTCGTTCCTTTATAGAAACCAGTGTGTACAATACTGTTTAAATCTCTATTAGAAATGTCAATCGCTGTTCCATCGTCTGAGGCTACCTTATGTTTTTGCCACGCTTTAGAATCAATATAATTTTTAGCATTTGTTTCAGCTTGATTTGCCTTTGCCTGTGCACCACCCGGCGTTTCCTTTGCATTCCAAGCGTTTCGCTCATCTGCTGTAATATGCTTTGTTTTATCAGCAGCGTGAATATCGAAGTCTATTTTTTTCGTTGCCCCGATTGAATCTGGAGTGATTTTTGTTAAATCAATCCCTGCTACTTTTTGATCCGTATATTTCTTCGTATCCTCAATTGCCGAAGCAACCTCCGACTTCTCCGCTGCCTTCTCCTGTACTTCCTTCAAGGCTTCGTACGTCTTATTCATTTGCCAGTTCAGCCAAGCTGCGGGAGGCTTGTCTTGGACTTTCCAGCCTTCGTCGAGTTTGCTTTGCGGGGGCTTGACCCCTTTTCCCTTCCATTCTGGAAGCTCTTTTTCGAATGCCATGTATCGTCACCTCATTTTTCATTCGTAATGGTTCCTAGTAAATTAAGAACAAAAACTTGCAAAACCTAGTTGTTGAATAGTTAATAGATAGTTCTTTAACCGAAAGAGTCTTCCATAAAAACTTGTTCATTTTCATATGAAAGCCTTTGGATAAGTGATTAATATTTTATAAGCGCCATCATCCGTTCACTCTATCGAGCCATTACCGAACATCATCCTATACCGGTAGTACGTAGTCATTGCCCGGGACATAAAAATCGCCCAGCGTGCCGCCTAAGGTCATGGCTTCATCGGCGAGGCCGTGCTCGGATTGTTCTAGCGCATCGTAGGCATATGCCAGCTCGAACGAGCCCGTTAGGCCGACCTGCGTCACGCGGACGCCAGCCGCGACGAGGCTCTCAACAAGAGAAACGAATTGCGAAGGGCTTAGCCCAACGCCATTCAATTTCTCGTATGGTACCTCGGTGACCTGAATCGCCGCAGGTTCAGGCTGGATCGGGTCATCGTACTGCTCCGCGATGCGAAACTCATCCGGTGCTGCTCGAAGAGCTAGAGCGAGCACCTCGATGACGGAATCCAAGCTACCGCTTGAATTCATGCGGGCCAGCTTGGAGCGGAGAAGCAACCGATACACCTCGTCGGTCGCTTGACCGCGTGCTTGCCCCAAGTTGCCGCCAATTTCATCCAGTGCGGCACCTTCTGCCTGTTCGATGCTTTTCCATTCGGATATTCGCTGAATCGTAATGCTTAGCTCATTCATCTGCTTCAGCCACACATTTACGAGCTGAGCGAAGCGGCTGCTGCCTTCCTTCGCGATGACATCCGGCAGCAGTTCCATTACCTCTGGCAGCTTAAACATAGGTCACCGCCACCTTTATCCGCTCAGGTGCCACACGAGCCACTTCATATAGCGGAATGTTCACGTTGCCGCTGACGAATTCGCCATCACCGAGCTTCACCTTCAGCTCGAGCACTTCTTCAACGCCGGTCACATTCTGGATGGCTGCCAGCAAACGACTGTACACGATACGAGATCCCTGCGGAAGCCCTGTATAATCCTGCTGATCCGCGCCAACGCCGCCAATATACTGTGCAATCGCCGTGACGATGTCCTCCTTCCCACGAGAAGAAAATGACGAAGTTGCCTTCACTTCTGCCTCAATATGAGCATCAAGCAGCTTCATGCGGCTAAAGCGCACATCATGCTCACCGCCGCTGACATCGCGCACCTTTACGGTTTTCGTTCCGTCTGTTCCAATACCCGCTGCCTTTTTCTCAAAAATCGTCTGTGCGATGCGTTCATCCTGACCGCCGTATACGTACGTACGAATCGACTTCGCTGGAATACCTTCTTCATTCGTCTGCATCGTATCGTTCACACGTACAGCTGCTGATTTTACATCCGGAATTTGCAGCAGGGCAGATACAATTGCGTCCACGGTTGCCGCATGACTGCCATCTCGTGCGGCACGCAAACGGTCACGGAACTCGACATCATTTTCCCGTTCACGCCCCTCTGCCATACTAGCCGGGTTCGTAATGCTCGTAATCTCCTTTACAGAGGTAAGCATTTCTGTAATGGAATCAGCAGGCACGTTGCCGATAATGCCTGGTACAGTTGCCACCACAGCAACTTCTCCCTTGCCCGAATCATCCAATACGCAATCATCCACCGTCATGAACCACACGCCTGATTTCGTACCAACTTGTAGTCCTGCTGGAACGATAAACTTCGGAACGCCTGTCAGCTTGATATTCCCATAAGCCGCCTGCTCCAGCTTGCGACGCAGCCCATAAAATACGGCCAATGCATCAAGCTGCACTCCGGTTGCATATTGAATATACGACTCGTGGTATACCTGCTCGACATCCTCCCACAGCACAGATAAATGCCATGCAAAGAGCTGCATCATCATGCCAAGCGGCGATGTCTCCGAGGTATTGATGTCCTGTCCGAGCTGCTTGCCTAAATCCTCAACCATTTCTTCATAAATTTCGTGATAGGTTTTACGCTTCAATCCCGCTGCCGTCAGCATAGATAAGCTCAACCTCCTCTCCTTCAGAGCTTGTCATGACTAGGCGTACTTGAGCTGCACGCGAATGCTTGTCTCTTGTCACTTCTACATCCTCGACCGATTGAATGCGCGGTTCATCCATAAGGCAGCGCATAATCGCCTCGCGAATGGTATCCTCATCTACCTGCTTGCCAACCATTCGCTCATGATCCAAGCCCATATCCGGAGCAAAAAAATATTCGCCCAAGCGAGTACCCAACCGAATGCGAACCGCTTGCGTCAATTCCTCACGCCCATCGATCCAAGCAATTTGTCCATCTGATAATTGAAGATCTCCGTCTTGAAGCGCCCACGTCCTCATCCTCCAGCCACCTTTCCGACAATGACGCCGCCACCTTTGCTGGCCTCTGTAAATACAACCAGTACGCGGCTCCCACTTTCGATCACGATGTCTTGTGCCTGCTCTAGAATCGGAAGCTGATATCGAATAAGTCCAGCCTCGCCTTCAAGCTCCACATCAGCCGTGCCCGCTCCCATGCTCACAATCGTACCCAACTGCGCTCCTGCTGTTCCCGAGATTCTATGATCCATCCAGGCTTCCAGTGCACTGACCGCTCGATTTGCGCCCATAGCGTCACCTCCTTGTCGCTTAATCGCATTATCATTGCATTGAATTTCTGGGCACACTCACGCTTATCGCCCTTACTCCTTTTGCAAATGCAATGAAAGGTTAAATCTTAACCAAATCCACTTCCGTCACAAATTGATCCATCGAAATGGTATGCTTGCCCCGCTTCACCCGATACACACCGTCAAAATCCTCACTGACCAATCGAAGCTGTGCATCTGCATGCAGCCGATAATTCAAGAGGGACGTCACGCGCACACCCTTAACCTTGTCCTCCTCATACGATTGAGGGCTGTCAATTAACCCGCTGTCAGCGGATAAGCGAACGATGCCTGTTACCTCTAATCCGGCTCCAGCAAGAGGCTTGAAATACAACTTGCCTTGCCGAGTAAATACTTCCGTATTGCAGTCACGAGCTGCCCAGCGTATCGACGCAACTGGATCGCCTTTCGCAACGAATCCCTTCATATAAGAATGATTAGAACCGAGTTGTACAGCCCCATGCGGAATTTGCGCCCGACCTAGCAGATCATGAATAATCTCGCTAGCCTTCGTGCCCGGCCGATACGTATGTGCCATTTCATATAAGGACACTGTCAAATCATCCTTCACTTGAATCGTCGTCACCCGATCCATCTGCTCCCGCTTCGTTCGCAACTCTACAATGTTGCCCTGAAGCACAGTGCCGAGATCCTTGCCGTAACCCGCATTGACAATGACTCGCATCCCCGTGCGAATGTTCGCCAGCGTATGCTTGGACAAATTGTACAGCTCTACGGTGGATTCATTCGGTTCATTGTTATCATCAAAATCTACGTGAACATTCATTGTCAGATCACCGTAGTTGAATCGATAACCACCAATCAAAATCTCGCACCCGCGATTAAATAAGTATTCCATCGTCATCCCCCAAATGCAGGTGAACAGACTGCCCAAGTGTATCCCACGTAATCTGTTCTTCCGGATTATCCCCATACGGGACGATGAGCTCAAGCGGGAACTCCCGCGTCTCCATGCTGACGAACAGCGGCATTCCCCATACCAACTTTACGCCTAGCGCCAATGGAGTATCCCCTTCCGATAAATCCACGGTAAAATAATCATGGGTAAAGTTGTAGCGTACTTCGAATGTATAGGTTCGATCGCCCAAATCCATATCAAATGAGTAAGGAACAAGATCTTTGTCGATCCCGATGATCGCCATCCTTCTCCTCCTTTCTGAAGCTTCCTAGCCTTACCGATCCTGCATGTATTGTTTTCCGCCCCCGCCCCCACCTGAGGGCATGGTTTTTTTCTTTTTCTTTTTGGAAAGGCCAAGCAGAAGTTTCGCTCCCTCTACAAATGGCTTGGCGGTACGCTCAATGACATTATTAGCTATCCGAATCATGCTTTCAGGAATCCCGAAGTACCTAGCGATATCCATTAGCGACTGGCCAGGGCGCGCTGTATGCGTCTCCGGCACCGGACGATAGGAAGTATTCCGTTTCCCGGAACGGCTCTTCGGCTTCACGGCCGCCTTCTTCTTCGGCGGCAGCTTACTGTAAGCTGGCTGGACAATGTTGACCTGCTTCAATGACATGGTGAAAGTCATGCCATTAGCAATCGAGTTGTTATGAGCGGTTCGCAAGCTAGTGATGACACAATTCAGCATCATATTGCGCCCTGTGTATTGGAGCAGCTTCCCCTCGTTCATTGCCTTTACCAAACGCTGCTTATAATTGGAGGCCTGGGGGCCTATTAGCAATCCTTGCAGAACTAAGCTTGTTGTTTCCTTCCGGATGTGATCCGTAATGGTACCGCCCTTTTCCACATTGTGACTGCTCACCTGAACTGAATACTCAGGTTCCTCTGAAATGACGAACAGTTCCACGCCGCCTAATTTGCTTTTTCGCGTATTAATGGGACATCATTCCTCCTTCCGCCACCTGAGGCCTTGGGATAGGCTTAGGCTTCGGCAGTTTGTCCGCAATGCCCCGCTCTAATGCTCGGAATGAGGCATCGTACTGCTCGCGGGCGATCCGCTTGATCTCTTCAATCATGCGGTTGTCAATATAGCCGTTCACGTTCAGGTTCATCGTGACATTGCTATTCGCGCTGACTTCCATGCTGCCACTAGCAGTAGGCCCAGGCATATTGGGTGTCTGATGTTGAGGCATAGATGCAGTTGAGGATATCGCTCCAGTCGGTGAACCCTCAACTATCGGTTGCATGCCCTCACCATTAGGGGAATACGATTGTATATTTGATTGTCCCGTCGAGGCTGCAAGCGCATGGTTTTTAGCCATATAGGATCTCACCATCATCTTTGCAGCTGATTTTGACTTGTCATCCTCTTCTGATTCCTTGTCTGGGTTCTCCTCGTCATTCGGGAGTAGGAACTTCTCCGCTGCCCATAAGCCTGCATCTACGGCTAATCCGCCTAGAAATCCAACGGGATTAAAACGCAGAAACCTTGTTGCCTTGCTGACTGTACGAGCTCCCTTCAACAACTTACCCAACCAGCCGACCTTCTTTGTTGCAGAGGCAGCCTTACTCACATCTGACGCGGTCGAAGCCGCTTTAGCAGCATCCGCCATTGGCCCAACTGTTGATTGAACAGATTGAACCGTTTCAGCTGTTGCCTGAACGACGTTCGAGGAATCATCCACAGTGGACTCAGACTTTTCTCCATCTCCATCTTCATCCTTCTTGCCTCCAAAAAGACCCATAGCAAGACCAGCTCCCCCAGCTAAGAAACCTCCCCATTTGCCGAGTTTTTTCGCCCTCCCTAATATACCTGCCCCGCGCCTTTTTTTTGGCGCTGGGCTTGGTTTACTATTATCAACCTTTGTATCCTTTGGCGAAGGAGCTTGACCTTCCCCATTCGATCCGGCAGCTGCATTCGCTAAATCCCGCCGGGCATTTGAGGTAGGTTTCGGTGAGGATTTCTGGTCTGCATCCGTACCCGTATTCGTTGGAGGACTCTTGCTATCATTGGGCTTGGCATTATTAGGGGGAGAATTTTTATCCTTATTCGAGCCACTTGCCGCAGACTTCAAAGAATCAGCTGTATTCTCTTTTTCTTTGCCCTTATTGGATGGATTGCCCTTGTCTTTGGCTTCCCCTTCATTTTTAGTACCGTTAGCAGCTTTTCCAAGATCTTTCTGTGGATCATCTTTTCCACCGCTAGAACTTTCAGACTCCCCATTCGATTTGGAACCGCCCCGTTTCTTCTTAATTTTGCTATACATTTCTTTGCCAAACTTTATATTGTCTGAAAGATCTCTAAAATTTGAGACTTCATCATTTAAACTCTTAAAACCTTCGTAAGCATCGCCTATATAATCAAACCAAGATTTGGGTTTATCCCCCTTCTTGTCATCATCCTTTGAACACTTACACAGAATAAAAGGTAGAGCAAAAGCTGGCTTCTGCGAGAGCGAAGCGGGTAACTGCTGGGCAATAGACGAAGCAAGCTCATTCGTATTCTCAATCACAACCCTGTTTGAAGATGATGAGTTTCCATTTGTTGCTATCGTTATCAATGGTGAAACACCGAGTGAAGCTACCTGCCTCTGTAAGGAAACGAACATCGTGTTCAATTTAGAAAACGTAATGCTATCAGACGTAGCAGAAGGAAAGGTAAGTCCTCCTATCTTCGGTGTCTTCTGTCTTCCATTTCGCTTCATCTGCGCGGTCTGTTCCTTAATGCTGTCCGTCAAAATGCGGGAGACGACGCCCATCTCATCGAGCTTCCCGTTCATGGTGCGCAGTTCGCGGTGAATATTTTTGGAGATCCGATCATCCATTGGGTTAACCCCCTCCTTTCCCGTACATCCATTCCACAGCGGCGGCGGCTTCACACAATTCCTCAATGCTCATACCGCTCGCTTCTGCATACGTAATGCCGCCCCGGCTGTTCAGGACGACACGCCAGAACAATTGCCGGAGCGGATTGCGGGAGATGGATTGCTTATACGTCGGATGATTCGGATTCCAAGGGTGTATCGACCATGCCCAAGAAGCGTGCACACTCCAGCCAGAGCGGCGTCATCAGATCGGTCTTCTCTTCAAGACCCTCCCAGCTTAGGCGTGGAGACACGATGACATGTTGGAGGAAAAAGTCCATTGACGCTTCCAGCTTCCATCCCCCGTCTGCCTTCAATGCTGCGTCATACAATCGCATGAGCGCCCGCGCGCCCGGATGCTGCAGCACATATTCCTCAGTTTCAATTGTTACTGTCTTTTGCTTGCTCACAAGTAGCCACCCTTTCCGAATCCTTTATTAATGAAAGTTAGTTCTTATATTCACTATTCTGTTCGATGCATATAATCGAGAACTTGGATTTCAAATTCACGATCCTCAAGCTCTGAGCCGTACGAAGCAGCCGGCAGCTTCTTGATGACAGCCTGATTACCGCTAATTGTTTCTCCCGGCTTGTTATTGGACTTCACCGTGATTTTGAATAATTTCTTCTCATTCCCCAGTCGATATAAGAGGGGCAATTGTGGGGACGTTGACATCACCGTAAGCTTAATCGTACCGAGCGGATTGTTCTTATAGGCAATCGCTACCTCGCCGCGCGCGCCGACATGCGTCACCGTCTGCTCCTCATCCTTTTCACAGGTAACGAATGTATTCTCGCCAAATCCCGTAATGTGTTCATCGTTAATGATTACAGATACTTGCTTTGCATCATAAATACCGATACTCATAGATAAGCACCATCCTTTAATAGAAAATGTTGTGTATGATGTTCGTGATCAATTGTGATTCACTAGAAGCGGATAACACCGTTCACCTTCACCTGATGTACCGCGCCTGCGATCTCGAACCAGAACGAGCCGCCGCGATATTCGCGGTTCGCGCGATCGCTTGGATTTACCTCATTGCGAGACAGGAAGGACGTACCGAACAGCGGCTCGCCACTGTCAGCTGTCGCGATGATACCCATACGTGCAGATTCCAACAGCACGTTGATCACCGCGCTCTCAATTTGGACAATTCCTGCATCCGTGTACGGAATTTTGCTCGATTGATTGAGCAAATTCTGAATTTGCATTTCCATGCGGGCACGCACATAATCACGCGCCATAATGACGTCGATATATTCACCGGATAGCGTCTTGCCTTCCGAAGTGCGAGCCTCGCCCTGCTTGTTCACGTACGTAATTGCGCCGCTGTCGTGAATTTCCATCAATTCGCCAGTCGTTACCTTCATCGCGTCGATGCCGGTGCACTTCTTGAACTTCCACGTTACAGAGCCCACTTCGGCGGATCCAACCGAACCAACGAGCGCAGCTTCTGGGTATACCGCAGCATCCGTGTGATAGAACACGACCGTACGCGTATATGCCTTGGACTTCAGCGCCTGAAGCTTCGTCTTATCAGCAGCGCGTGTAAAGAACAGACGGTAATCTTCCTTCTCAATCTCCGCAGCCAACGCCTCAACTACAGCATCGCTGTTATCAGAGGAGAGCAGATAGTACCAGCCGTTATCAACTACAGAACGAAGGCGATCTGCCGGTTCTTCCTTCTCATCACAAGCTGTAATCGCAATGCGAGCCGGTGAGCGATCGCCTTGTCCAAAGAGCGCCTCCGCCATTTTGTATTCCGCCGTCGTATCCGCGAAATCATCCTTGACCGCCTTTAGATCCCCGTATTCTTTATAGGCAGAACCTCCGGCTTTTTTCCCGATAATAAGCGGCATTCCGAAGGACAACCGACCTGTAGGCTTTTGTAAATCAATCGTTACTTGTACGTCTTGAATAGACATGAACAATCACTCCTTCTTTTCGTTTCGTTGTAATTCCACTTTTTCGATGAATGTAAAGTTTCGCTCGAAGCGATCCTTCATGCGAAGCCTAATGCGGAGACCTAGTCCGGCAGTCGGCTCCGTCTTCCACTGCGCTGGCCCCATATGCACCTGCACGGCTGGGATTGTCGTCAAGCACTCCAATCCTTCCGTCCACTGCCAGCCGAGCAAATCCCGGCAGCGTTCCACCATATCCATGCGATCCTTGGAGCGAATGAGAAGAAGCCATTCCATCTCAACAACCTTCTCAATCATCCCTTGTGACTCCGCATGATGGGGCGAGCAATCGATGTAGGGCTCAGCCACGTCGTACGCGATAAGCGGCTCGGTCTGATCCGCCTTCAGGCCGTCCAAGGGAACAACCGGCATGTTCAATGCCTTCCCCATGGGCACGAGCCATCGTTCTACAAAGTCGCGATATACAATCAATCCACATCACCTCCCTTCATCTACTGAGAAAATTGCTAATCTTGCATCCTGCTCATTTGCTAATCGGCCATCCTAATAGAGCCTCATGCTGCTTGCTTGAAAATAGCGAAGGCAGCTTCCTTTCTGCTCACGATGTCCACGTTAACAGTATAAAATGACGAACACATGTTTGGTTTAAACTCGTTTTATAGTTTCTTTTTGATTTGTTTTTAATTATTTATAGGAACAAATGTTCTTGTTTTTGTGGTATAATGGGAATACCTGCCCACGGTGTTCCATTTCGATGCTGGACCCAATAGATAAATAGGAAGTACACAACCTCGAGTATGAATGGAAACAAAGGAGGCCTTGCCTAATGATGATGGGATTCATAGACATGCCAGAACATGAAGCGATGGATGCGAAGCAAGCAAAAGCACGAATTGATGAGGTATTTGCCAAATACAGAATGTGTAAAGTGATGAAGTTCGCAGTTCGCGAGGCGCGGATTACAACGAATTATGAAGCGAGAGAAAATGGCGCGACGAACCGGGTCGGCGACCCGACTGCAGCAGTAGCGGTCTATAATACAGATAGAGCGAGCGAATGTCTGGCGTTTTGCGAGCTGATTGAGTCCATCGTGCACGAATTGGAGCCGGACGAGCAGCTGCTCATCCGCGAGCGATATATGAAGGAAGCTCGCATGACGGACACGAAGGTGTACAATTTCCGATTCGATCCCCCGATAAGCGCCGTAACCTACGGACATATCCGCAAGCGCGCATTCGCCAAGCTGCTGAATGCCTTCCAGTACGCCTTTCGTTCGACCAAGACATCATAATGCATAGAGATATACTGAACGTAAACAAGCCGACCAGGATGCCATCATCTTAGGTCGGCTTGTTCGTATCTTGCTAGAGTGAATGGATACGACATCTGACAAGCAGGAATACTTTTCTGTTGCACATTCGCATTTAGGTTACTATAATAGTAGTAACTTTTTATTCAATCAGAAAGGAATGTCTCTCTTGAACTTTCGTGTATATATTTTGGCAGTAGCCGCATTCGTCGTCGGCACGGTAGAGCTTATTATCGGGGGAATTCTCGATCAGATAGCCGCGGACTTGAACATTACCGTCAGTGCAGCCGGGCAGCTGATTACGATCTTCTCGATTGCCTTTGCGATATCGGCACCAATATTAATGAATCTCACAGCCAAATTTGAACGCAAAAAACTGTATATTGTCTTTTTGTTCATCTTCCTAATCTCGAATCTTATCGTGGCGTTCAGTTCGAATTATGCTACATTGCTCGCAGCCAGAGCCTTGTCGGCATCCAGCGGCTCGCTGCTTATCGTGTTGTCCATCACGATTGCCTCGAAGCTCGTCCAACCGGAATATAAAGGGCGCGCCATTGGCGTCATCTATATGGGCATCAGTGGATCACTCGTCTTAGGCGTTCCTATTGGTATGGTTATCGGAAATGCATACGGATGGCGGGCGCCGTTCCTGCTAGTTGTGGGACTGACTGCAATTGCAATGCTAGGGATTTATGCCTTCTTATCGAAGGTTCCCCCTTCCGAGGTTACGACCCTGCGTACACAGTTCGCTTCATTGAAGAATGCGAAGCTCGTCAGCGGTCATCTTATTTCGTACTTGATGCTGACAGGGCATTTGACCCTCTATGCATATCTGACTCCATATTTACAGGAGACGTTCCAGCTTAGTCCAGGCATGACCAGCATTGTGTACTTCTTGTTCGGTTTGGCAGCCGTATCTGGCGGAGGGCTTGGCGGCTTGATGGCGGATAAATGGGGAACAAGACGCTCCATTTTGTTGATTGTATCAAGCTTCGCGGTGATCATGTTTGTCCTGCCGCTGACGGCACAAGTATCGTTCTACGTCTTCTTGATTGCGATGGTGATTTGGAGTGCGCTTAGCTGGGCATTGTCCCCGGCGCAGCAAAGCTATCTCATGCAGACTGCTCCCGATACAGCTGACATCCAGCTCAGCCTGAACTCATCGGTGCTTCATCTTGGTATTGCGAGTGGTTCTGTCGTTGGCGGACTTGTCATTGAACAGAGCTCTGTAGCCAATAATGCATGGGTCGGCTGCCTGTTCGTCCTGCTGGCGCTGGGAAGTGCCATGTTCTCCCTGACTCGTTCTTCCCGAGTTAAGGCCAATACAGCCGCTGCAGCTGAATAAATGAAGCAAGCCGAAGGCAGTTGATATGATACAAATTCCACGCTCTGGAATTGTAAATCCACGGGTTCAAATTTGGTTAATCACTTGGTTAATTGGATGCGAATTTATATTCATTGCGGGCGGATATTAAGCCCAAAAAACGACACTCTACTCCGAAAATTGGTATAGAGTGTCGTTTTTTATTTTTCATTTTAGGAAATTTGATTTCAGTTACATTTCATTAACATGAAAGCGTTGACACGATACAATTTGTATCATATATTCTAAGTGAACCGCCATCATTTTCAGAATATGTAAGGAGGTGTAAAAATCCTGGTAAATGCTATCTACCATTTTTAGAAGAGGAGTGTAAAACCCGTTGAAAAATTTACGTTTATTTGTAAGTCGTTTGCTAGTAGTCGTATTGACGCTATTTTCCCTACTCTTTCCGATTTCCGCATACGCATTTGATTCACAAGCACAATTGACAGGCCAGGCACTGAGTCCTGAAGTGCGTGCAAAAATGCAGCAGATTGTTGATCAGAATAAATTTACAGAAGGTCAAGAGCCTGTACTCCATCCCGATTTGCAAAACCTTACTGACGACAAGGAAATTTCAGTTATCGTCCAATTATCCGAAGCCCCAGTAGCTCTAGCGAAGGGTATGAGTATGCTTGAGGGCAAATCATTTACTGCAGCCTCAGAACAGAACACGAAACAAAAGATCAATAAACAGCAACAAAGCTTTGTCAGCCAATTAAGTAGCAAGAGTATCAACGCTAACGTGGGCTTTACATACAATTATGCATTTAATGGGGTCTCCCTTAAGGTAAAAGCAAGTCAAGTGGAACAGTTACTTAAGATGAAAGGTGTACAAATGGTAGAGCCTGACGTGGAAGTTCACGCTCTGGGGGTAGAGTCCTCAAAACTGCCGGATAGTGAAGTCCATCCGAACATGAACACGAGTAATCCATTCCTTGAAGTTCCATCTGTATGGGCCTTAGGCTATACAGGCCAAGGAGTTAAAGTAGGCGTTATAGACACCGGAATTGATTATACTCATCCAGATTTAAAAGACGTTTATAAAGGCGGACATAACTTTATTACGCAAGTAGTAGATGGTACCGATACGGGATACGCTCGCACTAGAGGAGACGATCCGTATGAAACTACGCCGTTGGATCACCCTGATAATAGACCGTGGATTCATCCTACTACTGGAAATCCTTTTAATACCTCACATGGCACCCATGTTGCCGGGACGATTGCAGCTCAAGGCCAAAATCCTTTTGGCATAAAGGGACTTGCCCCTTCCGTTGAATTGTATGCTTATCGCGTGCTGGGCGCGTATGGAAGCGGCTCGAATTCAGGGGTTATCGCAGGTATTGATAAAGCCGTCGAAGAGAAAATGGACATTATCAATCTATCTCTGGGCGGATCTACCAATAGCCAAGTTGCTTCTGACGCGATCGCCATCAACAATGCAGTTCTAGCGGGTACGACAGCAGTCCTTTCTACGGGCAACTCAGGTCCAAATAGAGGGACGATCGGCAGTCCGGGCACGGCAGCCTTCGCGATATCGGTGGGCAACTCTACTGTTCCGGAAAAAACGATGGCAGGAAAGGCTACTGTAACTCTAGACAAAGCGGGAACGGTCACACCATATATCATGAATTTGATGGCATGGAAATTCGGCACAGACCCGAAAAGTATTTTGACCGGAACGTATGATGTCGTCGCAATCCCTGGCGTTGGTAAAGTGACGGATTACGCAGGTCTGAATGTGGCAGGCAAAGTCGCTCTCGTTGCCCGCGGAGATATTGCCTTCGTGGATAAAATCGCGGCAGCAAAAAGTGCAGGTGCCGTAGCGGTTATTGTTCACAACTCTGCGGGCGGAACGAATACTCCAGGACCGTCAGGCGCCTTTGTGGGAGATTCCTTCGCGTCCATCCCAACGTTTGATATGTCCTACACGGACGGCAGCGCACTGCGAACGGCTCTTGCGGGCGACTCAGGTACCGTCACCTTCGGAGAATTCACCACCGGTACGACTTTAAGTGACGATATCAATAATTCAAGTTCGCGCGGACCTGCCAATCCGGTCTTTGATATTAAACCGGACGTGGTGGCTCCAGGAACTAACATCATGTCATCGGTTCCTGCCTATGGCAAAGATTATCTCGATAATCAAGGACAGCCTCTGCCTGACTACCCTGACTATTCCGAATCCTACGACCGTTATACAGGAACGAGTATGGCGGCTCCGCACGTAGCGGGGGTTGCGGCTTTGCTTAAATCGCAGCATCCGGATTGGACTCCGTTCGATATTAAAGTCGCGATTTCGAATACGGCCAAGCAACTGGACGTAACGAAATACGACGTCTTCTCTCAAGGTCCGGGACGTATTCAGCCGCTTAAAGCAGCGACAACTGAAGCGCTCGCGTATGAATTGGATCAAACCACTTTCTCCAATAAGACTTATGACTACACCAAGGGAACAATCACCTTCGGCAATGTATCTCCGAATACGAACAATCCAACAACGGTATCACGGTCTATTCTTGTAAAAAATGTAATGGGAAGCCCAAGCGACTATACGGTATCCGTCCAAACGACGAAAGCAGCGACAGGTACGCTTGCGAGCTCAAACGTGACAGTCGACAAGTCCAGCTTTACGTTAAACGATGAACAAAATTTGACCGTGACGCTAAATGTTCCGAAAGGGACTGGAGCAAACGGTAACGAAATGCTGGGTTACGTAAAGATTACAAACGGTACGACAAATCTAATTCTTCCCTTCGCGGCGAATTTCGCCCCACCGACGGGATTGAAGACCTTTACGATCGACAGCAACCATATCTCTCCGAACGGGGATGGCAAGCTGGACAGCACAACTGTGAGATATGAATTCCACGATAGGCAAGGAACTTCATACATTCAACTTTATGATCTAAACAATATGAGCGGCGGATATTACGGAGACGGTACTATCGGATGGATTATGAACGGCAGCGTGACAACGGGAGCAAAGGCGTTAACCTTTAACGGTATGTATCATCAATGGGGTCAGCCGGGAACGACGCTGAACACAGCTGTTCCGGAAGGCGCCTATGCCATGGAGATTGTAGGGCAATCCTCTTCAACAGGAGCAGTGACAGGGGATTGGATTCCGGTGTATGTCAAGACGAGCACGCCAAAATTCGTTTCTCCAGACAGTTTAAATGTTACGGGTTCGAATGTGCAGTTCTCCGGCTCGATCGACGATTCATACGTGAAATTCGGCCCAGTCGTTGAAGAAGAATTGGGCTTGGCCTACAACGTTAACGACAACTTGCATGTGAAATACGAACTATTGGACAGCGACGACAACTTGATTTCCTCGCAACCTGTAAAGCTCGATCAAAATGGCAAGTTCGATATCACGTTAAGCGGTTTAACGACCGGAGCGAATAAGCTGAAATTGCTCGTAGACGACGCGGCAGGTAATCATGCGGAGAAAGTCATTACGATTACTAACGCAGATCCCGTGTTAAGCGGAATTAAAGTACAGCCGGAGGCTCTAACCTTAGGTGTCGGTTCCACTGCAAATCTTACGGTAACGGCTCAATATGTTGACGCAGACGGCAAGCCATTTCCAGTAAGTGTTAGTGACGTCACGTATGGGGCCATCTATGCCGATTACGATCTCAGTGTCATAGACGTTGTCTATGGTAAAGTAACGGGGGTAGGAGAAGGCAGCACGACGATAACGGTAGCTTATGAAGGGAAATCGGCTTCAGTACCCGTCACTGTCACTACGACCCCAGTCGATCCTGTATTAACGTCGATTTCGGTATCGCCGGACAGCGCAGCTCTAAAAGTTGGGAAGGATGCTCAACTTGCGGTCACCGCGGTGTATAGCGACGGAAGCAATAAAGACGTTACAAGCGACGCAGATTATCGTACAGCTAACCCAAGCATTGCTGCGGTAAGCGATACCGGCAAGGTGACAGCCGTTGGAAAAGGTGAAACGACAGTAACCGTAGCTTACGAAGGTAAAACCTACGCGGTACCTGTTACCGTTACAGAAGAAACGACAACCCCAGTCAAAGTAACGTCGATTTCGGTATCGCCGGACAGCGTAGATCTTAAAGTTGGGAAGGATGCTCAGCTTACGGTCACCGCGGCGTATAGCGATGGAAGCAAGAAAGACGTTACAAAGGGTGCAAAGTATAGCGTTCCTGGTACGAACATTGTTACAGTAAGCAATACCGGCAAGGTGACAGCCGTTGGAGCAGGGAAAACGACGATCACTGTATCTTACGAAGGCAAATCTCATGAGGTATCAGTCACCGTAACCAAGGATTCTGGCACAACGACACCGACTTCTCCAAGCTCGCCATCGACTTACACACCAAGCCCACCATCGACTCCAGCACCAATAGGCAAGAAAGTAAAAGCAGGCACGCTCACTACGACGAAAAACATTAAGGGTGCGACTATCGCAACGATAAGCGTATCGACTGAGGCCTTGATCGCCCAGCTGAAAGATTCGAAAGCGACTGACGCCACGCTGGACCTTACCGATATTGGCTTCAACGACTACAGCAGTGCGAATGTAATCTTTAATAAAGCAACGGCTGACAAACTACTGGCATCCGGCAAAGGATTGATCCTTACCAGCAATGGATTTACCATCCGAATTCCTGCGGATGCATTGGCTGATTTTATTGGTACAAATGGATTTAAAGCAAGCTTATCGGCAAAAGATTCTGACAATGGTGAAGTTAACATCCATTCGGCAAATCAAACAACCGTCGTATCGCAGATCGTCACGATCGGCAACGATACAGGAAAATTGAGTCATCCGATTAAGATCGAGTTTAAGCCGGCTAACAAAGTAATTGATTTGCAAAAAGTTGGCGTTTACCAGCAAGATGAAAACGGTAAATGGGTATATGTGGGTTACAATGCCGTGCATCAGCCGGGGAATATTCAACTTACAACCTCTACGCTCGGCACCTTCGAGCTGATGGAGATTCACATTTCATTCGACGATATTCAGACCCATTGGGCAAAACATGAAATCGAAGTTATTGCGGCTCAACACGTAACCAAAGGGAAAAGCGAATCCAAATTCGTTCCGAACGATACGATAACGCGCGCAGAATTCGTGGCGCACTTGGATCGTATTCTTGGCAAAGAGAAAGAATGGAGTCATTACGTCGCGATGGCAGGCGCAAATGATATTCTAGGTCGCGAAGAAATGGTCGTGCGAATGGTCAATGCGATGAATGTCGATCTGAAGGGTGAGAAAGCGCAATTAAACTTCAAAGATAAAGATCGGATTTCGGCGAGCGCCCAAGCCGCTGTAGCTTATGCTGTGGATAAAGGGTTGATCAATGGCATGTCTAACAACACGTTCGCTCCTGATCAAAGCTCTACTCGCGCACAAGTGGCTTCTATTCTCTATCGTATGATGAAACTCTTAGGCACAATTTAATCTCAATAAGTAATCAGTTCCATAGGATGTAAAAAAGCAGTCCTCATCGGTGAACTGCACCTCCAATCGCTAGATGGTGTCTAACAATTGGGGTGCAGTTCATTCGGAGGCCTGCTTTTTACTGCTTTTTACTGCTCTTTACTTCTTTTTACCTCCTTAAACACGAGGCTATTCATGCAACAGTTTAATCCTCTTTAATAACGAAGCCGCATCAGCAGTGACTTCATTTCCTCGTCCGCCATGAGCTCTGCATTATATTTTTGTGAAATTCTCGCCAAGGCAACATCATGGTAAAAGAACTCAATAAAGAATTTTACGAATGGCTGCGCCCCGGTACGCATTGCCTGCCATTCCCCATGCTCCATCCCTGCGAACATAATTTGCGATGAGTCTGCTGCAACCAGCATGAATCTCTCCAGCGTATGATGCTCTTCCGTCGGCAATAACGTATTCAGCTTCGATACTCGGGCTTTCGGCACATCTGTCCCCGTTACAAATGCCTCCACTCGTACGCCTTCCCGCTCCTTCTTCTCCAGCAGCGGCACATATTTCCGAAATTCATCGCTCCACATCGAGACGATAATCGTGTCCTGCGCCTCTTCAATCAGATGCTGGCAATACGCCATAATCGAAGCTTCCGATTTCAAGCTCCACACATGATTGTCCGCTGCGATTTTGCGCTCATTCATTTGCTTCAACTGTTCAATGCTCTGTTCGAATTCCTTGGACAGCTTCTCGATAACAACCTGAAGCGGCAGCGCCAAATAGGTCTTTTTCTTTTCGGATATGGAATCCGATATTAATCCCTTATCAATAAGACGCGACAGCACCTCATATATTTTCGCCTTTGGTACGCCAGAATGCTTGACCACACTCGTTGCATCCATAGGGCCGTCTCCTGCCACCAACGTCTCGTATACTTTGCTCTCATATTGTGAAAAACCGAATTTCTGAAGCATAGCTCCTCCTTCTCTTTCCTGCAGCCGTATCGGAACTTGTCCGCATCATGATGATGTTAGGATTATCTTACTCCAGCCGATTCAAAATGAAAAGTCGAGCGCGAAGCGAAGCCGAAGCACACTTGAATTATTTTGTAATATTTTTCAAGAAACCATCGCAACCGTTGCTGCATCTAGTAGGTGTATAAGTCTGCCTTTTCTCATATGGGTCTGGAATTAGATGATAAAAAGATCCTGCCGCTATATGAATATATGATCAATTTTAATAAAATCGAGGTGTACTTGTATCAAAGGAATGACGAACCTGGTAAACGGAATATGATACGCAGATGCAGAAAGGAAATAGTGCTTTGAATCTATCTAAGGAAACTCACGCAAACAAACACAAATCAGACAATGAACGCAAATTTTCTGTCCGTTTGACTGGACTTTTCTTTATTATATTCGCCTTATTCGCCATACTTATTATACGCTTGGCGTTGCTGCAATTCGTAGATGGCCCTGCCCTCAAGCAAAAAGAAACTTCATTGGGCTACCGGACTACAGCTATCGCACCGATTCGCGGGATCATCTATGATGCTAGCAATCACAAGATCGCTTATTCCACATCGACACAATCACTTTACTTTAACGTGAACAAAAACTACAAGAATAAAGAAAACATGGCGGAAGCCAAGAAGCTCGCTGAAAAGCTCGCCGAGAGATTTAAAAGCAATACCAAGACGGGAGAGGAACAATCGGTCGAGGACATAGTGAAGCGTATGGATTTGAATGCCAATGTTAATCCCGTATATGTCCCCCGCTTGATCAAAACGGATTTATCCTCGAAGGAAGTTGCTTACTTTTTGGAGCATAAGTCCGAATATAAAGATCTTGAGATTATAGAAGACAGCGTCAGAAACTATGATCAGGATACAGTCGCGGTGCAAACAATCGGCTATCTGAAAAAGTTCAGAGGGGTCAGAGAGTCCTACGGTTATTATAAGGAGATATACGAAAATAGAAATTCCCGGCACGAGGAGCTCAGATACCTCGATTATGAGGATGTCGGCGTCGATGGGCTGGAGTTCATGTACCAGGAAGATCTCCGCGGCAAAAACGGACTCAAGAAATTCCCGGTTAACGTAGCGGGGCGAATTATGGGCCCCATGGAATTGACCAAGCCTGAGCGGGGCAACAATCTTCACCTGACCATTCATAAAAGCATTCAGATGAAAACAGAAGCTGCGATTATGCAGACGCTGCAGAACATACGAAACTCCTCCAATCCCGTAGAGCAAGCGCCTAACGCACGTACGGGCTATGCCGTCGCCATGGAAGTGAAGACGGGCAATGTCGTCGCCATGGCCAGTATGCCGGACTATGACAGCAACGTATGGAAGAACGGCTCCATCAGCGTTGAGGATTACGAAAAAAATAAATCCTTTATGAATAACGGCACGATAAAAGCAGCCTACGGCCCATACGACGAAAAAGAAATGAACAAGCACCCGAACTCTATCGTGTACCTTGGCTCTACAATCAAGCCGTTGTCCGTCCTTATCGGTTTGAAGGAAAAGCTGTTCGGCGTGTACGATGATTATCCTGACATCGGCTATGCCGAAATCGGACTCGAAAAAAGGAAAATCCGGAATGCGAACAACAAGTCGCATGGTCGCATCGATGCCGCAAAAGCGCTGGAATTCTCCTCCAATGCCTTTATGATCGATTTGATCGGCAAACGTTTATATTCCCGACCGGATGTGAACGGACTGAAGACATGGGACAAATATATGGAAATGTTCGGACTTGGTGTAAAGACCGGCAGCGGACTGCCTGGAGAGATAGCCGGCCTAAAGGACTACATGAGCGAAGCCGTGCGCGCCAGCGCGCAATCCGCTCTTGCATACGCCTCGTTCGGCCAGCAGGGCAAGTATACAACGCTTCAGCTCGCCCAGTATGCGGCTACGCTGGCTTCGCATGGCAAGCGAATGAAGCCGCAGTTCGTCAGCAAAATTACGGATCCGGACGGAAAGGTAGTAAAAGAGTTTAAGCCGGAGATGCTGAACGAAGCAAAGTTCGATAAAGCCTATTGGGACTTGATTGAGCTTGGCATGAGCCGAGTGAAGGTACAGGGATTTGAAGGGTTCAATTATGACTATTATCGGAAAACGGGAACATCCGAACAGGAAGTCGCAAAAGGCATCAGAGTAGAAAATGGAGTGTTCATTGCGTACGCTCCCGCGCAAAATCCGACCTTGGCAGTCGCGGTAGTTGTTCCGGAGGGCAATTACGGGGCTTATAGCGCAGCGCCAATCGCGCGAGCGATATTCGATGCGTACGACGAGGCTGTTGGGCTTACGGGCACGCCGCGCAACACTTCTACAGATCAGCAATTTAAAAATTAAATGACAAGCGATGGCCTTCGATTAAATGGGGTTCATCGCTTTTTTGATTAGGCTAAGACTCACTAGCTGAATAACCTTACCTATTTTTCGTGAATTTTTATAACCAAAATTAGCTTTATTTGTTATGATAAAGTCCATACTGATGAATGGTATCACATCAGAGAGCAAGTTGCGCCTTATTAAAGCTTGTTCTAAAGCTCGCATGTGACCTTCTGAACAAACCCATATCCAAACTCATATCAAGTGGAGGCAGATACTGAAATGAATACGGCGAAAACGTTGGATAAGCCGAAGCAGCGCAAGCTGCTATGGAGTGCCGGAATGAGCTGGATGTTCGACGCGATGGATATCGGCATCATCTCCTTTATCGCGGCGGCACTCGCAGCCGAATGGAGCTTAACCCCGCAGCAGACAGGACTCTTTACAAGCATTAATTCGATTGGCATGGCAGTAGGCGCGCTGCTCGCAGGAGCATTAGCGGACAAATACGGCCGTAAGTCGGTTCTGCTCTGGACACTGGTCATCTTCTCGATTGCTAGCGGATTGTCCGCAGCAGCAACAAGCTTCACGATGCTGTGCATATTGCGTTTCATCGCCGGAGCGGGTCTTGGTGGCGAACTACCCGTCGCGTCAACCCTTGTCTCTGAATCCGTCCCTGCCAAGGAACGCGGACGTGCCGTTGTCCTGCTGGAGAGCTTCTGGGCAGCTGGCTGGATCGCTTCTGCACTGATTGCTTACTTCGTTATTCCTACATACGGATGGCAAGCGGCATTTCTAATCTGTGCCGTTCCAGCACTGTACGCACTTTACTTGAGAAAGGCAATTCAAGATCCGCCGCGCTTTACTCAGCAGGCGAAGCAATCAGAACAGCAGAAGCTGTCGTTCCGCGAGCGCTTTGTCGCAGTATGGTCTGGGCCGCACCGCCGCTCTACGATTATGCTGTGGGTATTGTGGTTTACCGTGGTCTTCTCCTATTATGGCATGTTCCTCTGGCTGCCTTCTGTTATGATGCTGAAGGGCTTTAGCTTGGTCAAAAGCTTCGAATACGTGCTCATTATGACGCTCGCACAGCTGCCCGGATACTTCACCGCCGCTTACCTCATCGAGAAGTTCGGGCGCAAATTCGTCCTCGTCTTGTACTTGCTGCTTACCGCAGGCAGTGCAGCTTGGTTCGGCAGTGCGACAACGGAAGGCATGCTGATTGCAGCCGGAATATGCTTGTCGTTCTTCAACCTTGGAGCATGGGGAGGCATGTACGCGTATACGCCAGAGCTGTACCCGACCAAGGTTCGTTCTACCGGCGTTGGTCTTGCCGCATCCTTCGGCAGAGTCGGCGGCATTATCGCTCCGTACCTTGTCGGTATGCTCGTCGCTCGACAGGTTGCGATTAGCGCGATCTTCTGGCTGTTCTTCGTCACCATTGTAATCGGTGCGGTTGCCGTCCTCTGGCTTGGTACGGAAACGAAAGGCAAGGAGCTAGAGGAGTAAGCGAGCAAATTTGTTATATCGCAATAAAAATAGCAACAGCACCAGTTCCCCCTCCTGATCGTAGAGAGACACTGGTGCTGTTTTTTCATAGCAGCTTCATAACCCAATACCCGTCATTTATCAACCTCAAATTTATATCCAACCCGCACGACCGTTGTAATATGCTTAGCTTTATCCCCCAGCTTGTATCGGAGGTTGCGAATATGTGTGTTCAGCGCCTTGTCGCCTCCGCCTTGCTCATATCCCCATATCGTTGTAATGAGCGTGTCTCGAGTAATTACTTGCTCCTTATGTTCCATAAGACTCAACAAGATCGTATATTCCGTATGAGTTAAATTGATTGGCGTCCCTTCAATCGACACCTTGTGGGCAGACTTATTCATATGAATGCCGCACAAGATAATATCGTCTTGCTGCTCGTCCTGACTCGCAGACTTCAGCAATCTCCTTGCTCGTGCCATGAGAACCGCAGGCTTGAAGGGCTTCGTTACATAGTCGTCAGCGCCCAAGTCAAAGCCAAGGAGTGTATCCTCCTCATCACTACTAGCCGTAACTAATATAATGGGAACCTTGGACACATCACGGATACGGCGGCATACATCCCAACCATCCAGTTCCGGAAGCATGACATCCAGTATCACAAGGTCGATATCCTGCGCTGCAAATAGCTCCAACCCTTGCTGTCCATCCTCGGCCGTATAAGCAACATATCCATCATCCTTGAAATAATGAGCCATTGATTCCCGCAGGAGCTCATCACCTTCGATAATTAATACCTTTTTCATAGCGTGATTCCCGTCCTATTACCCATCTTATCCGCTCTAATCCCTGCATCCATCATTCCCCCGGCAATTCCTGCATATACGCGAAGTGCCGCCAATACGGCTATTTTGACCCCTGTTTGCACTACTCGCTCTTTTTCTCATCATACCCTACACCGCCACTGTATAGCCTACCGCTACGCGTTCATTGCCGCAGTATCGGAATGGAAGCTTCAAACCGTACGCCCTGCTCGATGTTGTGCATGGAGTACGAGATTCCCAGAGCATCAAAAATCTGCTTTACAATATATAGTCCCAATCCGCTGCCCCCTGTGTTGCGATTTCTCGATTTCTCAACTCGATAGAAAGGTTCGAAAATCTGCTGCATGTCCTCTTCCTTAATGTTCACGCCCGTATTGATGACTTGAAATTGAATGCTGCCCTCCTGCACATCCCGGGTTAGTTGAATGCATACCTTTTCTCCCTGCGGAGAATACATAATCGCATTATGGATGATATTTTTGCACGCTTTCTCCAGCATCAGACGATCAGTGTGAACCATTATGTCTGAAGCAATATGCTTCAGAAGCTGAATCTCCCGCTGAGCCGCAAAATATTCAAGATCCGCAGTTATTTTATCCACGAGCTGCGAGAGATTCACTTCTTCCAGCTGCAGCTTGAATGTATCGCGCTCCAACTTCGACATGCTTAAAATCTCACGAACCAACTGCTCCATTCCCTCGACAATCTGATGATTTTTCTGCAAATATTGATCGCGATCGCGATATGGACCGATATGATAGATCATTCCTTCCAAGTATCCTTTCATTACGGTGAGCGGCGTCTTCAATTCATGCGCTGCAATCGCGAAAAATTCCCTGCGTTTTGTTTCTACTGCTCTTTCCTTTTCAATATCGCTCTTTAACTGCCGATTCGCATTGTGCAATTCTTGCATCGTTTGCTGCAAATTCACGGACAATTCATTTAGGCTGGTCGATAACTCCCCCAATTCATCCGTAGAACGAACCTCGATTGGTTCGGAGAAATCCAAGTTCGCCATCTTCTGCGCACCTTGATTAATGTACAGAAGCGGCTTCGTGATAAACCTCGAATACAAATAAGCGCTGCCTATGCCAATCACAATAACGATAAAGCTTAAATAAGGGAGAAAAAGTGCCAACACCTGCGAGGCCTCATCAATCGGTTGAAAGGTAGCGGACACGACGAGCGTTAAATTCGCATCCAAAAACTGAATGGGCACGGCGACATCGAAGGAGTTTGAATTCACGATTGGTCTTGCTCTTTCGATTCTCACTTCCGCCGATAGTGGATAGCCTTTGCGAACCGCAGAAAAAAAAGGAGAGTAAATGATAGCTCCTTCTTTATTTTGAAGATAGACGATTGCGTTATTTTTTTTGGAGAAGTCATCAAGAAGAAGCACGCCATATTGCAAATCAAGATCCTTCGATTTCGTTATGATTTCCTCGATCCCGGTCTGAAGCTGGTTCGTCTTATACTGCTCATAAAAGGTAGGGAGAAAGAAGTACAACGATACATAGATCAGGACGGCAAAGGATAACAAAATAAGAGACGTAGTCACGAAAAGCTTATAGGTAATGCGCTTCATCTTCAGCATGTCCAACCATTTACTCATCAATTTTATAGCCGATCCCCTTTACGGTTTTAATGTAGGGTATATCTAACTTCTTTCTAATATTTTTGATATGTGTATCGATGACTCTCGTCTCCCCATAATAATCGTACCCCCATACTTTCTCTACGATGCTTTCTCTTGTGAGCACTTTTTTCTCATTTTGAACAAGCAGCTGGACGATTTCAAATTCCTTTGTCGTTAATGGGATTTCAATCTCGTTGACGTATACTTTATAGGCATCGCAATCTACTTGAATTTCCTTGAACACCAGGCCATTATTCGTTCCTTGATCCTTGCTTCTTCTTAATACCGCTTCGACTCTCCGTATCAATACATGAAAGGAAAAAGGCTTCGTAATATAATCGTCGATTCCGAGATCGAAACCTTTTAATTGATCCTGTTCTTCCTCTAAAGCAGTTAGCAAAATGATGGGAACATTGGACTCACTCCTAATCATCTTGGCAACCTCGAATCCGTTAAGGTTAGGCATCATGACATCCAATAGAATTAAATCGAAGGATTGCTTATTAAATTGCTTCATGCCCTCTATTCCATCGGATGCAACTTCAACGCTATAGTGTTGGGTCATCAAAAACTGTTTGATTAACTCCCGAATCTCTTGATCATCTTCTACCACAAGAATCTGATAGTTCATCAATATATCACCTCTTTAATTAGTATAGCCGTGCTATCTGGAGTTTATATGGAGAGACCGAAAAATCCCCACCAAAACTCTACATGATCTTCATAGTAACTCCAGATAAGGGTCATACAATGAAGTCGTAAACAAAAATACATTCACGAAGGAGATTGACAATTATGAAAAAGACACTCGCTACAACTGCTTTAGGAGCTGTACTCACACTTACTTCTTTGGGATCCGCATTCGCTGCTGAGCTTCCTGCCCAATCTATCGGGAATGGACAACTGACAACGGCTGTTAAGGTAAAAGCAGCAAGCAATCTCGATGAAGCAACTCAAAGCAAGGTGAAAGCCATTTTCGATCAAGTGAAGAAAGGGACGCTTACGAAAGAACAAGCCAAACCTCAGCTGCAAGAACTTGGCATCGATGTAGATTTTGATTTCAATGCGGCTCATGACGGCATCAAGTTCATGGGCAAAGTGACTTCCGTTAGCTTCGATGACGCTACCAAAGAAAAAGTAAAAACCATTCTTGACCAAGCTCAAGCTGGTACCCTCACGAAAGAGCAAGCTAAATCTCAGCTTCAAGAGCTCGGCATTGACTTGGATGTGGATTTCAGCAAAACAGCTCGTGGTGTAATGGTAAAGATGGACGCAGCGAAATTAGATAACCTTGACGAAGCTGCCAAAGAAAAGGCGAGAGCGATTCTTGAGCAAGCTCAAGCCGGCTCCCTTACAAAGGAGCAGGTGAAAGCTCAACTGCAAGAGCTTGGCATTGACATGGATGTGAATTTCAGTAAAGCAGCTCATGGCGTTATGGTAAAGATGGATACGTCAAAATTCGAAAACCTTGACGATACTGCCAAAGAAAAGGCGAAAGCCATTCTTGAGCAAATGAGAACAGGAGCGCTTAGCAAAGAGCAAGTGAAAGCACAGCTGCAAGAGCTTGGCATCGACATAGATGTAGATTTCAGCCCGGCTCACAACATGAAGAAAGAAACAAAAGCAATTCACTTTGATGATGCTACCCAACAAAAGGTAAAAGCCCTCTTTGATCAATCAAAAGCAGGTACAATCACGAAGGAGCAAATGAAAAAACAACTCGATGAAGTTCTTGGTGTCCAAACCCTTGATTTCCATGTAGAAAAATAATCAAAGAAAATCTTGGTTCTCAAGCTACGTAGAGATGTCCAAAAGATAAACACGACCCGTGAGATTGCTATTCGGCAGCCTCACGGGTTTTGTATGTTAACATTGAACTCTTTTCCAGATAAAATCCCCATGTATCTCTAGATAAAATCCTTGCTGGCTCCATCTGGACTCCAGATCAGTCCTATACATTAAAGATATCAAGAAGGAGGTTAGAAATTATGAATTTTATCACACGTGCATGTTTAAGTGTACAAGCAAGAAAGGGAAAGTCCTTGTTCTTATTCGCCGTTTTTTTAGTGCTCACTAATTTAGTATTAGCGGGATTCGCCATACAGAATGTCACAATGACAGCGAATGATCTCGCCAGGAAAAAGTTAGGAGTTGATGTGACGCTAGGATTAGATGGAGAAAAGTTTCAAAAGTACGTACAAAAACAGAGACTTGAGAATCCAAATGAAAGAATACATCGTCCGGAAATCTCTACAGAGGAAGCAGATAAGTTAGCCGAATCTCCATATGTAAAAGAGTTCAACTATGTAAAAGACAGTCAAGGCGTGGCCGATGGCTATACCCCCATTAATGCCGATCAAGGAGATAACGCGGTAGGCGTTTCTGTAGGCGGAAGCCAAGGGAACATGAAAATGCCAAACACGCTCATTCAAGGCGTTCGAATTTCTGATTTGCTAAAAGAATTTGCGGACGAAACGAATAAAATTATCGATGGTCGTTCCATTACACCGGAGGACAAAGATCAGAAAGTAGCCCTCGTCGAAAAACAATTGGCTGAACAAAACAATCTGCAAGTTGGCGATCAGTTAAAGATTCAAGCACAAGATGAAACATCGACAATAGATTTAGAGATTATCGGAATTTACGAAATGTCCACGATAGACAGTAACATGGAATCGGCACCGCCGCTATTTCATCCGTCGAACAAAGTATATGTCTCCTACGGATCGTTAAAAGAATTATCAGAAAATAAGGAATCGAAAGGTACCCCCATTGATCAAGCCATATATTACTTGAATGATCCGAACCATATTGAGGACTTCAAAGCAGAAGGACAAAAAACAGGCATTGATTTTGACCTATTTAAGCTAGATGCGCATGATGCATTATATCGAAAAATGGGAGGCCCGATTGAGAACGTAGCATCCACTTCGAAATGGATCATATACCTGGTCTCTTTTGCGGGAGCCATTATCTTAGGTCTTATTATTACGTTAGCCATAAAGGAGCGAAGGAAGGAATTAGGGATTCTGCTCGCGATTGGCGAGAAAAAAGGGAAATTAATCGGACAACTATTAGTAGAAGTATTGTGTATCGCTGCCCTAGCATTCAGCCTCTCTGTCTTTACAGGCGGGATCGTGTCTCAAAAAATGGGAGACAGCTTATTGCAGAATGAAGTTGCTTCTTATGATCAAGATGAGAAGGCGGAAAATAATCCCGGATTCTCGTTTGGAATGATTCCTGACCAAGGCCAGGATGTGGAGCCGATTCATGATATTGATGTGCGAGTAACCTCCGAAGATATGTTGAAGTTAGGTGTGTTGAGTCTAGTCATTGCAATCTTTTCAACCATTCTCCCAGCACTATCGATACTTCGATTGAACCCAAAAGATATTTTATTAAAGCATGAATAGAGGTGGATCTATATGGACGCGATATTGCAATTCCAAAATCTGAACTACCATTATAAAAGCAATAATAAAAAATACACGATTTTAGATAACGTAAACTTTTCGTTCCAAGCCGGTCACTTTTATACGATTTTAGGACCATCGGGATCAGGAAAAACAACGACTCTTAGTTTAGCAAGCGGATTAGATATTCCTAGGAGCGGGTCTGTCTTATTCAAAGGAACAGATATACGGAAGATAGGGCTTGATTCCTATCGAAACAAACATGTCTCGATTATCTTTCAATCCTACAACCTTATTACGTATATGACAGCGCTTCAAAATGTAGTAACGGCCATGGAGATTACGGGAGTCGATGTGAAAGACAAAAATGGAAGAGCGCTTGAATTATTAAAAAAGGTAGGGTTATCGGAAATAGAAGCCAAAAGAAAGGTATTGCAGCTTAGCGGTGGACAACAGCAACGCGTGGCGATTGCCCGTGCCCTATCTTGTAACGTGGATTTATTAATTGCCGATGAACCTACCGGAAATCTAGATCAAGCAACTGCCTTTGATATTATCGAGTTATTCAAAGAACTTGCCCATAAAGAAAATAAATGCATCATAGTCGTCACCCACTCTCCAGACGTGGCTAGGCAATCAGATACAGCGGTATTTCTTGAACAAAAAGATTTAATAATCAAACATATGTAGTTATACATTTTGAAAACGAAAGGAATGAGAATCATGAGGAAAAGAATAGCAGCTTGTATTGGTCTCGCCATTACTATTCTAATTGGCGGTTGTATATATGTGTTGAATTCTGGTGTAGAAGATAATACGGAACTGAATCAAAAGGATTCCGATGTTTATCAAGACAGAATGATGGAGGATCAAGAAGGCATTTCTCCTCCTGATCAAAATCCGGATGGATCTACAAGCGGTGCGGCAAGGCCAAGCTCAGGCTCTGAAGATATACAAAGTAATTTTGACTAGTGAAAACGAATGTTTCTTATTTTGTCAAAACGTAAAGATGAACTCCCTATAGGAGGAGTTCATCTTTCTTTACACAAGCCCAACATTATTATTTTCCTAGAGAAAGCCTATTCCTTCTTCTTCAAGCTGGAATAGGCCGTTTAAGTTATTTATCAATATCTCATTGAGCTTGTTATTAAATTATTCTTTATTTTTCCTGAACTCTAAATCTAAATTCTTCACACTAGTTAACATTATAGTCGTCTTTCCTGAGAGCATGGCTCTTTTAAAGTCTAAATCATTTTAGGATTCTTATAACACCAATTAGGGTCATAGGGCAACGATTTCAATTTTCGCATATCTTCCCAACTATAAACCCAATTGTAATCTCCCAACCAATAATATTGCATAGGATTTAATTTTAAGTATTCATAAACAAAACTTAAAAGCAACTTCTCGTTATCGTATACATCCTCGATACAACCAACTTGATATAAGGAAAGGGATGAATCCAACCCTAGATACTGTCCATTATTATAAAACTCAAGCCCATCATTCTTTTCTCCATCAATGTATATTAAGAACTTATTCTCATCAATATCTAGATCCTGCATAATACTTATAGTTGTATATTTGAAGTGGTTTTCTTCTGTAAAATACTTTTCATTTCTGTAGTAAAGCATAGCGTCAGAATGAAATGCAGCTACCATTACTGATGATAGTAACTTGTCTGGTGAGTATTTGTCTCTTTCAACTAAAAAAAATGATGAAGTCCCCATTTATTTTAAAACTCCTTTCAATTCTCCAAATGAGTTTACTACAATCGCCCCCATATCCTTAATCTTATTCAGTTTTTGTAATTGTTCAGGGGCTAGATTAACTAGCGGCTCTTCAATGTATACAATCACTTTTCTGTTCTCTGGATTCAAAAAATCTTTATGATTTTTGTTTGTATACTTTTCGATTTGGTCAACTTTCAAGGCACTAGCAGACAGCTAATGCGTCAGCCCCTTCACTGGTATGCCACGACGAAGAAGTAGTTCTGAATCGCTAAATCTTTGTCATCCGTGATTTTTTAAAATATCAGCTTAGCGAGAAATCCAGTACCTTCGATAAATTACTATCTTATGTGATCTTGCTCGCTATACAATCATCCTTCTATTAATGTTTGTTAATATGGAGAAATCTTACTTCTACTAAGATTGATAGAGTAAGCTTTTTAAAGTGTATCAAGTGGTCAAGATATTTAGTGTCTAGTATATTGGGTGGATTATGCGGTACCGTTATTGACCTGTAAGTAATTTTAATAGATATTTTGTCAGATACTTTTAAAGGCCTATAGATCGGCTACACTTAGTTGGACAGAAAAATTAAGGGCTAGTAGAATTAACACATCATAACAAGGAGCGGATCTACTATGCCAAGAATAAGACGAACATTTACAGATGATTTCAAGAAACAGATGG
>Ga0209566_100220_pt1 | contig 56957 bp, 50 predicted proteins | sample Araplavi_mTSA_r2_2_FD_184287 | JGI IMG/M metagenome (GOLD analysis project Ga0209566, IMG submission 184287) | Arabidopsis root microbial communities from North Carolina, USA - plate scrape CL_Cvi_mTSA_r2 (SPAdes) (version 2) | ecosystem: Host-associated > Plants > Roots > Endosphere | place...
GCGTCGGTAAAGATGCTCGCGCGCTGCACGAAGTTGCGCAGTTCGCGTACATTGCCGGGCCATTCGTAGGTCTTCAGCGCCTCGCGCGCGGCCGGCGCAAAGCGCAGGTTGCGGCCGCTTTCCTCGTTGTAGTGCTGCAGGAACGCATCGGCGAGCATCGGGATGTCGTCGCCGCGCTCGCGCAGCGACGGCAGCGGAATCGGAAACACGTTGATCCGGTGAAACAGGTCGGGCCGCAGCTTGCCGTCGGCCATCGCGGCTTCCGGGTCACGGTTCGTCGCGGCGACGATGCGCACGTCGACGTCGATCTCGCGCGTCGAGCCGAGCCGCGTGAGGCGCCCCGTCTCGAGCACGCGCAGCAGCTTCACCTGCGATTCGAGCGGCATCTCGGTGATCTCGTCGAGAAACAGCGTGCCGCCGTCCGCGCGTTCGAAGAAGCCCTTGTGCTGGCGCTCCGCGCCGGTAAAGCTGCCGCGGTCGTGGCCGAACATCTCGCTCTCGACGAGGTTCGCGGCGATCGCACCGCAGTTCACCGCGAGGAACGGGCCGCGGCGGCGCAAGCTCAGGTCGTGCACGGTCTGCGCGGCAAGCTCCTTGCCGGTGCCCGATTCGCCGGTGAGCAACACCGACGCCTCGGTGCGCGCGACGCGCCCGATCGCATCGTAGACGGCCTGCATCGCGGGCGAGCTGCCGAGCATACGGCCGAAACGGCCGAGGCGCTGCAGTTCCGAGCGCAGCTCCGCGATTTCCTCGTGCAGCGCGGTCGTGCGCGGCACGCGCGCGAAGATGCTGTTTAGCCGCTGCATGTTCAGCGGCTTCACCAGATAGTCGGTCGCGCCGCGCCGCAATGCGTCGATCGCGGTTTCGAGGCTCGCATGGCCGGTGGTCAGCACCATCTCGCAATGCGCGCGCTTGGGCAACGCGTCGAACAGGTCCATCCCGTTGCCGTCGGGCAGCACGAGATCGCACAGCACGAGATCGGGGGTATGCGTCGACACGAGCGCGCGTGCTTCTTCCAGCGTCGCGGCGGTATCGCAGGCGAGTTGCTGCGTGCGCGCGAGCGTCGCCAGCATCGTGCGCGTATCGGCATCGTCTTCGACGATCAGGACGTAGGGCATCGAAGCTCCTCGTGATGCGAGCCGGTGCAAGTGTCGACCGGACATCGCGACAGATGTGCAGCGCATCGCACGCCGCCAGGCACGAGGCAATGCATTCCACGCTGCAGCGAATGAACTGGCAGGCCATGCTGCCATGACGAAGGAATCGCTTAGCAGTATAGAAGAGCGACGTCGCGCATCGGCCCTTCATCGAATAAATCTATCCGCCCGCGCGGCATGCATTGCGAGATTCAATGCGACCGCGGCGACATAACACGTATGCTTTGCGCATGAATAACGGCGCATAACGTGTCGTTTTTTCGTGTGCCTGGGTCATAGTCGGTCAAATCTTCCCCATTCGATATCACGTCATGTCGAAATCCGTCGATGACGGCAAGCGTCTGTCCGGACGCTCGCGTTCGATCCAGACCCTGTTGACGAAGGTGTCGCGCGTGGCCGCGACTCGCATCAGCGTATTGATCGTCGGAGAAAGCGGCGCGGGCAAGGACATCGTCGCGCGGCTGTTGCACGACTTGAGCCCGCGCCGGCGCGGGCCATTCGTCCCCGTGAACTGCGGCGCGATCCCGCCCGATATCGCGGAGTCGCAGTTGTTCGGGCACGAGAAAGGCAGCTTCACCGGTGCGATCGCCCAGCATGTCGGCATGTTCGAAGCCGCTCGCGGCGGCACGCTGTTTCTCGACGAAATCGCCGAGATGCCGGCCGAACTGCAGGTCAAGCTGCTGCGCACGCTCGAATCGAACACGATCATCCGCGTCGGCGGTCACGAGCCGATTCCGCTCGACGTGCGCATCGTCGCGGCCACCCATCACGATCCCGTCGAGGCCGTGCGCAGCGGCCGGCTGCGCGAGGACCTGTTCTACCGGATCGCGCCGGTCGCGCTGCACGTGCCCGCGCTCAGGCAGCGCGAGGACGACGTCGACGACATCGCGCTGCAGATCGTCGAGCGGCTGAATGCGCGGCACCGCACGCGCAAGCGGCTGTCGATGCAGGCGATGAAGGCGCTGCGCGCGTATTCGTGGCCCGGCAACGTGCGCGAGCTGCGCAATACGCTCGAGCGCGCCTTCATCCTCGCCGACGAGCAGATCGACCTGCAGTTGCCGCGCCGGCTGCTGCCGCGCGACGACGTGCGCCACAACGCGATGACGCTGCATTTCGGCACGACCCTCGCGCATACGCAGCAGCGTTTCATCGTCGCGTCGCTGCGGCATTTCAACGGCGACAAGCCGCGCACCGCGAAAGCGCTCGGCATCAGCCTGAAGACGCTGTACAACCGTCTCGCGCTGCTGCCCGAGCATGAACGCAATGCGGCGAACGGCGGCGCCGCGACGAACGCCGCCGGGTCCGCGAATGCGACCGGCGCAACCGGCACGAGCGATACGACCAGCCCGTCGAACGCGACGCCCCCGTGAACGCGGCCCGTCACGCTGCCACGCCGTCGCACGGTGCGCGACCCGGCCGCGCGTGAACCGATCGATACCGGAACGCGCACCCGCGTCGGGCCGCCGCGGGCTGTCGTCATGCACACGCCGCCCGCGGTCGCGCCGTTTCTGCAAGGCCAGTCAATGATGCGGCTTGCGCTCGCGGTCGCGTTCGGCGGTGCCGGGTTCGGGATCGCGCGCGGCCGGCAGCGTCGGCGTGACGGTTCGCTGGTCGGGATGCAGCACCATGCCCGTATCGTGTTCGCCGTCGCGGTGCACGCGCACGCGATTCTCGACGTCGCGCACGCCCATGCAGCCGTCGGCCAGATCCTCGATGTCGTGCTTCATCCAGCGTGACGGCACCGTGCCGTCCAGCACGACGCAGCCGTCCTGCACCTGCACGGTGACGTCGCTCACGTCGATGTCGAGCGCATGCGCGAGCCGCTCGCACACGTCCTCGCGGATGCGCTCGTCCGAACGCGTATAGCCTTTCGGCCCGCGACGATGGCGCAGCGCGTCGCGGTCGGCGTCGCTGCCGTAGCGCGGCGTGTCTCGCGGGTCGCCACGGTCGTGCTCGCCGCCGTACCGGCCCATCCGAAAATGACCGCGGAATTCCGGACGGTCGCCGCCGTACGGGCCTTCACTGCCCTCCGCACGGCGGCCCGGTTCGCGGTAGCCGCGTTCGGCCTCCCATGCGGGCGGGCGCGCACCGCCCTGCCGGTCCGGGTCGGACATGCCGCGCCGCTGGTCCGCCGGCCGCGCGGCGCGCTCGGTCCATTCGCTGCCCCAGTCTTCCGCGCCGACGCTCTCGCTCGCCGAGCGACGGCGCGCCGATTCAGGGTCTTCCTCCGGCCATCGTGCCGGGTCGTCCGGGATGCCGCGCTCGCCGTACCGTCCGGGATATCGTCGTTGCATCGTGTCTCTCCTTGTTCGCGCCTGCGCCGCGCACGGCCCCATGCCGGGTCGCGACACGGCGCATGCCGGCCGGCTCGAACGCAAGCCGCGTGCCGATATCGTTGCCGGCGCACGACGGATGCGCATCGCGCCGTCGATCCGCTGCCGGGCGCGCCAATCTGCAATGCGATTGCAGTTTTTGCGTGCCGGTCGTCATGGCCCGCCGCCGGCGCCCGGATCGTCCGGATCGTCCGGCTCCCCGGATGCGTCGTCGCGATCCGGCCCGCTCAGCCGCTCGGTGCGATCCGGCTCGATATCGGCGCCTTCTTCGAGCGTCGAATCACCGTCCGCCGACGCGCGCTCGCCGGTGCCCGCGCGGTCCGTATCGCTGTCGAGCGATGCATCGCCGCGTTCGAGCGCATGCGCGTCGAGCGGCGAATCGATGTCGAACGGATAACGCCGCGCGCCGGCCGTGTCGCTGCCGCTGTCGGACGAGTCGCTCGGCCCCAGTGCGCGGCCGTCGCGGCCGCGACGGGCGTTCTCGTCGTCCGGGCCGGCCGGTTCGTTGTCGGGGTTCAGCGTGCTGTTCATGTCGACCTCCTTGCTGGCGTGCCGCTGCTTGCCGCTACGTGTGGCCGGGCGGCCGCGGCACGGCATGCGGACGGGAGGCGCGTGCAATCGGCATGCCGCATCGCGCGCCCGGAACGGATGCCCTTGCCGGGATCGCGGACGGCACGGGCGATGCGCGCCCATTGATCAGCCGAATTGAGTTCCCTTATGCTTTCCGGGGTGCCAATCCGTTTGATGTGGCCACCGCCGGCGCGCCCGGCGGCGGCCGGGCAGTCTTTGCCTGCCCGTCTTCGACCTGCCACACGATGAAGAAAGACGACGACTCCCCTCGCTCCCATCCGCCGCCCGGTTTACCCGACGCGCGCGACCTGGTGCATCGCTTCGCCGAGTTCCGTTTCCAGACGGTCGTCGGCTCGATTACCGACTACGCGGTGTTCATGCTCGATCCGCACGGCAATGTCGCGACGTGGAACGCGGGTGCCGAGCGCATCAAGGGCTATCGCGCGGCCGAGATCGTCGGCCATCACTTCTCGTGCTTCTATCCGCCCGATGCGATCGCGGCCGGCCGGCCGTCGCACGGGCTCGACGAGGCGGCCGCGCGGGGCCACTTCGTGGATGAAGGCTGGCGCGTGCGCAAGGACGGCTCGCAGTTCTGGGCGAGCGTGACGATCGCCCCCGTGCACGATCACGAGAACCAGCTGTGCGGCTTCATCAAGATCACGCGGGACATGACCGAGCGCAAGCGGCTCGAGGAACTCGAAGCGTCCACGCACCGGCTCAGCGTGTTCATCGCGATGCTCGCGCACGAGCTGCGCAACCATCTCTCGCCGCTGCGCCATTCGATCGGCGTGCTGCAGAGCCTGCCCGATCCGGCGCCCGTGCTCGCGCAATGCCGCGACGCCGTGCATCGCCAGGTCGGACAGCTGACGCGGCTCGTCGACGATCTGCTCGACGTCGGCCGCATCACGGCCGGCAAGGTCGAGCTGAACGATCGCCCCGTCGCCGTGCGCGACATCGTGTGCCGCGGCGTCGAAAGCATCCAGCCGAAGCTGGCCGCGCGCGGGCAGCACATCCACGTCGACCTGCCGGCCGATCCCGTGCTGCTGCACGGCGACGATGCACGGCTCGTCCAGGTGCTGCACAACCTGCTCGACAACGCGTCGAAGTTCTCGCCGCACGGCGGACGGATCGACGTGGGCGCCCGGGTGGAAGGGCCGGTGGTCGCCATCCGCGTCACCGATCATGGCGTCGGCATCGCGCACGGCGCGCTCGAAACGATCTTCGACCTGTTCGAGCAGCGCGGCGCGTCGGGTGGCTCGCCGACCGGCGGCTTCGGGCTCGGGCTCGCGATCTGCCGCACGTTCGTCGAACTGCACGGCGGGCGGATTTCCGCGGAAAGCGGCGGGCCCGGGCACGGCGCGACGTTCACGGTGCGGCTGCCGATCACACGGACGGGACGTGCGGAGCAGGCCGGCGCGCGCGAGCCGGCGGCGCACGCGCCATCGGACACCACGCCGCTGCGCATCGTGATCGTCGACGACAACCGTGACTCGGCCGACACGCTCGCCGTGCTGCTCAAGGTGAAGGGGCATGCGCCGCGCGTCGCGTACAACGCACGCGACGCGCTGGCGCTCGCCCGCGACTACGCGCCGCAACTGATGATCCTCGACCTGACGATGCCCGACGTCGACGGCTTCACGCTGCTGCACGAACTGCGCGCGATCGACGCGCTGCGCGACACGACCTGCGTCGCGCTGTCCGGCCACGCGCGCGCGTCCGACCTCGCACGCACCGAACGCGCGGGCTTCGACGCGCATCTCGTGAAACCCGTCGAGATCAACGTGCTCGACGCACTGCTGCAGCGTGTGGCACGCGGGGTTCGGCGTCCGTCGTAACGGCCCGTGCTCGAGCTGTCGCACGCACGCCGTGGCGCGGCATCGCGTTCAATGCGGCAACCCGAACGCGGCCTTCAGGCTCGCGACGATCATCTGCATCGCGATCGCCGCGAGGATCATCCCCATCAGGCGCTGGGTCACCGCCGTCACGCGCGGCGACAGGTAATGGCCGATCAGCGGCGCGGACAGCAACGAAACGGCCAGCAGCACGAGAAACGCGGCGAGCCCGAGCGCGAACGCGAGTTCCTGTCCGGTCGAGAACGCGCTGTGCCCGAGCACGATCATCGTCGCGATCGTGCCGGGGCCGACGAGCAGCGGGATCGTCAGCGGATAGATCGCGACGCTCTCGGCCGCCGCCGGGTCGGCGCCTTCGTCCTCGCCCGGCGAATGCTGGCGGCTCGGCGCACCGTGCAGCATCGACAGCGCGATCAGCAGCACCAGCAGCCCGCCCGCGAGACGGAAATCGTCGATCGTCAGGCCGAATACGTGCAGGATCGCGCCGCCCGCGACGGCCGACACGATGCAGCCGACCGTCACGCCGATCGCGGCCGTCAGCGCGACCTTGCGGCGCACGCCGTCCGCCGCGCCTTCGGTCAGCGACAGGAACACCGGGATGTTCGCGATCGGGTTCATGATCGCGAACAGCGCCGCGAACACCTTGATCGAAAAGGTCAGGTCGAAGGCCACAGGTTCGCTCCCGTCTCACGCGTCGTTTCGCATGCCCAATCGCACGCAGGTTCCGCTTCGTTTCCGGTGCACGGCGCGCGCCATGCTGCTACGATCGACGCACCGCGTTCACGCACGGAGGGCCCCGACCGATGCAAGCCACCGACACCTTCATGGATCACGAGATTCGCGTCGAGGCGACACGCAACGCAAACGGCGCGTGGGTCGCGCAGGTGCGGATCTTCCGCGACGGCGCGCCGGTCGACCTGCCCGCGCCCGAACTCGTCACGCCCGAATGGCTCACGTGCGACGAAGCGCTGCGCGGCGGCATCGACCAGGGCCGCGTGATCATCAAGACACGCGACCGCTAACGTCGCGCGGTTCGTCGCCGCGTCGCCGGCGGGCATCCCGCCGTGCGTTTCACGCATCGAAATCGAGATCGCCGATCAGGATTTCGCGGTCGCGCTGGGTCCGTGAGCTGAAGTCGACCGGCAATTCCATCTGCCAGCGTTCGATCGTGACCGGCAGCGCCGCGAGATAGCGGTCGAAGCGGCTGCGGTCGGGCTCGGCCAGCAATGCATCGATCGCGTCGTCGCGCCACGCGAGCCGCGCGTTCAACCGGTTCGGCAGCCCGACCGTCGACGTGAGGCCGATCACGTCCACACAGGTCGGACTCCCCTGCCCGTCGTGCGGCACGACTTCCACGCGCACGTCACCAGGCTGATACAGGCCGAGCACGCGCGCCGCGATGCGCGGCGCAAACTCGGTTTCGAAACGTGCACGGATTTCAGGACTCATCTTGCCTCCGGGTTCGAATCATGTCGTCACGCGGCTGTCATGCGGCTGCAATCTGCCGCTCGAATGCCGCTTCTGCCTTCAGGCTGTCGAGATCGCGGCCGATCGTCGCGACCGCGAGCCGCGTGTCGCCGCGCCAGTACGCGATCGCGCAGTCGTGCGCGCCGAGGTCGCCGTCGATCTCGACGCGATCCCATTGCTCCGCATGCCCGACGTAGTTGATCGTCAGGTCGTAATGCTGGCTCCAGAAGAACGGCACCGCGTCGAACGGGCGCTGCTGGCCAAGCATGTTGCGCGCCGCGACGATGCCCTGCCGCTCGGCGACGACCCAGTGCTCGACGCGAATGCGCTCGCCCGTCAGCGGATCGGGCCAGCGCGCGATGTCGCCGGCCGCGTAGATGCCGGGCACACTCGTCTGAAGGAAGCGGTCGACCGTCACGCCGCGTTCGACGGCCAGCCCCGCTTCCTGCGCGAGCGCGACGTTCGGGTGCACGCCGATGCCGACCAACACGACGTCGGCCGGCAGCACGTCGCCGGTCGACAGCGTCACGCTGTCCGGCGTGATCCGCGCCGGCGTCGCGCCGAGATGGAACACGACGCCGTGCGATTCGTGCAGGGCCTTGATCGTATCGCCGAGCGCTTCGCCGAGCACGCGCGCCATCGGATGCGCATCGGGCGCGACGACCTGCACGTCGAGCCCGCGCGTGCGCAACGCGGCGGCCGCTTCGAGCCCGATGAAGCTCGCGCCGACCACGACGCAGCGGCGCGCCGTTTTCAGCTTGGCGATCAGCGCGTCGCAATCGGCACGCGAACGCAGCACGCACACGTGCGGCAGATCCGCGCCCGGCACGCTCAGCCGGTTCGGCTCGGCGCCCGTTGCCAGCAGCAGCGCGCCGTACCCGACACGGCTGCCGTCGGCCAGTTCGACCGCCTGCCGCGCGGGGTCGATCCGCGCGACACGCGTGCCGCACCGCACGTCGATCCGGTGGTCGGTATAGAACGACGGCGCACGCAGCGGCAGCCAGTCGGCGTCGGCCGTGCCGGCGAGATAGTCTTTCGACAGGTTCGGCCGGTCGTACGGCGGATCGGCATCGGCGGTGAGCATCGTGACGGGATGCGGATAGCCCGCCTGCCGCAGCGTCACGGCGGCCGCGATCGCGGCGGCGCCGCCGCCGACGATCACCACCGACGCAGGCAGCCCGGCCGCATTCAGCGTGGGAGGCGCGGCGGCCGGCCGCGCATCGAGCACGACGGCACGGCCGTCGCGGCGTTCGACGCGCCAGCACGGGAGCCCGTCGAGCGCCGGTGCGCGCAGCAGCGCGCCCGTGCGCAGGCAGAACGCCGCGTGATGCCATGGGCAGTGGATCGCGTCGCCCTCCAGCAGGCCGTCGGCCAATGGCGCGCCGTAGTGCGGGCAGTGCGCGCCCACGGCAAACAGTTCGTCGGCACGGCGCACGAGCAGCACCGCGGTATCGCCGACATGGCCCTCGATCATCGCGCCGTCGGCGAGATCGTCGAGCGCGATGCCCTGCGTGAGGTCGGGGCGTGACGACGAAGCGTCGCTTCCAGTCATGACGTGGCTCCCGGAAAGTCAGGTAACGATCCCATTATCGACATCCCATTTGAAAAGAACAGGTACAGACGCCTCCGCAGCGCACGCAAACACCGACTGTAGCTTGTACGCGAGCCATGACGGGCGTAGAACGTCATCAACGTTGCGGCGCAACACACCCGTTGCCTGCGAGGGCACGTCGCGCGTCCTGCGCAATCCGCGTGCCACATTCCCCCCTTCACCAGGAGTGCTACCCGATGGCCACCGTCCTGTGCGTGCTCTACCCCGATCCGGTCGACGGCTACCCGCCGCGCTACGTGCGCGATGCGATTCCGGTCATCACGCACTACGCGGACGGGCAAACCGCGCCGACGCCGGCCGGCCCGCCCGGCTTCCGGCCCGGCGAACTCGTCGGCTCGGTGTCCGGCGCGCTCGGGTTGCGCGGCTATCTGGAGGCGCACGGCCACACGCTGATCGTCACGAGCGACAAGGACGGCCCCGATTCCGAATTCGAGCGCCGGCTGCCCGAAGCGGACGTGGTGATCTCGCAGCCGTTCTGGCCCGCGTACCTGACGGCCGAACGGATCGCCCGCGCGCCGAAGCTGAAGCTCGCGCTGACGGCCGGCATCGGCTCCGATCACGTCGATCTCGACGCCGCTGCTCGCGCGCATGTCACCGTCGCCGAAGTCACCGGCTCGAACAGCATCAGCGTGGCCGAGCACGTGGTGATGACGACGCTCGCGCTGGTGCGCAACTACTTGCCGTCGCATGCGATCGCGCAGCAAGGCGGCTGGAACATCGCGGATTGCGTGTCGCGCAGTTACGACGTCGAGGGCATGCATTTCGGCACGGTCGGCGCGGGGCGCATCGGGCTCGCCGTGCTGCGCCGGCTGAAGCCGTTCGGCCTGCAGCTGCACTACACGCAGCGCCACCGGCTCGACGTGTCGGTCGAGCAGGAACTCGCGCTCACGTATCACGCCGATGCCGCGTCGCTCGCGAGCGCCGTCGACATCGTCAACCTGCAGATCCCGCTTTACCCGTCGACGGAGCACCTGTTCGACGCGGCGATGATCGCGCGCATGAAGCGCGGCGCGTACCTGATCAACACCGCCCGCGCGAAGCTGGTCGACCGCGACGCGGTCGTGAATGCGGTCACGTCCGGGCATCTCGCGGGCTACGGCGGCGACGTGTGGTTTCCCCAGCCGGCGCCGGCCGATCACCCGTGGCGCGCGATGCCGTTCAACGGGATGACCCCGCACATCTCCGGCACGTCGCTGTCCGCGCAGGCACGCTATGCGGCCGGCACGCTGGAGATCCTGCAGTGCTGGTTCGACGGCAAGCCGATCCGCAACGAATACCTGATCGTCGACGGCGGCACGCTCGCAGGAACGGGCGCGCAGTCGTACCGGCTGACGTGACGCCACGCGCCGCGCCCGACGCGCGGCGGTACGGTCAGTCGACGCAGTAGGCGGCGAGCTTGCCGACGGTCACGACCGCCTGCTCGATCTCCGGCGACCACGGGCTGCTGTAGTTGAGGCGGATGAAATTCCGGTAGCTGTCCGCGATCGAGAACATGTAGCCGGGCCCGATCGTGATGCCCTGCTCCAGCGCGAGCTGGTACAGCCGCATCGCGTCGACCTGCACGGGCAACTCGACCCACAGCACGTAACCACCCGCCGGACTCGAGATGCGCGTGCCTTCCGGGAAGAACCGCGACACCATCGTGCGCATCAGGTTCGCCTGCTGCGCATACGCCTTGCGAATCCGCCGCAGGTGATGCTCGTAGCCGTCGCGTTCGAGAAACTCCGCGATCGCGAGCTGCGGCAGCGACGGCGTCGCGAGCGTGTTCAGGAATTTCAGTTTCTCGACCTGCTCTCGATAGCGGCCCGGCAGCGCCCAGCCGATCCGGTACGCGGCCGTCAGGCTCTTCGAGAACGACGAGCAATGCAGCACGATGTCGTGGCGGTCGAACGACTTCAGCGTGCTCGGATGCATGTTGCCGAAGTACAGTTCGTTGTACACGCCATTCTCGATGACAGGCAGATCGGCCTTCGCGGCGAACTCGACCAGTTCGCGCTTGCGCTCGTCGGGCATCTGGAAGCCGAGCGGGTTCTGGAAGTTCGGCATCACCATGCACGCGGCGATCGGCTGAGACTTCGCGATCGCGGCCAGCGCGGCGATGTCGATCCCGTATTCCGGATGCGTCGCCACCTCGATCGCCTTCATCCCCATCCGCTCGATCGCGTGCAGCATCGCGTAGAACGTCGGCGATTCCACCGCGATCGTGTCGCCCGGTTTCGCCACCGCCTGCAGGCACAGGTTGATCGCCTCCGTCGCACCCACCGTCACGATGATCTCGTTCGGGTCCACCGACATCCCGTTTTCCAGGTAGCGCCGCGCAATCTGCCGGATCAGCCGCGGATGCCCGGGCGGCAATCCGTCCGTCACGCCCCACAGCGACTTGTCGCGGCCGGCCGCGTACGCATAGCGGTTCAGCTTCTCGAACGGGAACAGGCTCGGGTCCGGGTACGGCGAGCCGAGCGGCACTGCGTCGTCGGTGCCGATCGAGCGCAGCGTCGACAACACGAGCCGGCTCACGTCGACCGACGACGAGATCGCGATCGGCTTCGACGGCCGCAGCTCGCGCACCGGCGCATGGCCGTCGTCGCGCCGCAGGTTCACGAAATAGCCGGACTGCGGGCGGCTTTCGAGCAGCCCGCGGCTTTCCAGCAGCAGATACGCGTGCAGCACGGTCGTGATGCTGATCCGGTGCTGCTGGCTTGCCTGCCGCACCGACGGAATCCGGTCGCCGTGCCGGTACACGCCCTGGCGGATCAGGCGCTCGATGTCGTCCGCGAGCTTTTCATAGAGTTTCATCGCGTGCCTCCCGCCGGCCTGCGCAGCCGCCCCGCCCCGCTGCGCGCATCCGATACGCACGTGTTCCGCCCGTCGACCGGGCCATCGTGGTTCCTGATCTTTCCCTCCGGTTTTGCCTTTTCCATCGCACTGGCTCGCTCTTGAAGATGCGCCAACAGGGTTCCGGTACGACTGGATCTGCGGCACTGTGCCCTTGATGGTGGAATCTTAAGAGCAGAACAGTTGGCGACGAGTACACACATCGTCCACGCGAACAAGAGTACAGTTCGGCGCGAATCGCGCATCGCGGGAGAACTGTACGTCTTATGAAATGACCGGGCCGCCGGAAGCGGCACACAGCGTGGCCGGATCGGCCCGGAACGCCCGCCGCACGGCCTTCCGCCCGGCTGCATCAATTGGGGTGCAATACTGTGCGTCCGCTCGGTTTTCATTCCCGGAGTCAGACCATGCAGTACACGATCGAACAGGCATCCGACCTCGGCGGCGTGATCCGCACCGCCCGGACCGTACAGAAATGGCGCAGGAACGACGCGGCCGGCACCGAGGCCCGCGGATGACTGATCGCGCCCTCGTCGACCAGCTCGTCGCGCGGCTGACCAGCCGTGCCGACCATCAGCGCTTCACCGGCGCGCCGATCGACCTGTCGACGCTCGACGCGCACGCGCTAGGCGCGGTCTGGCCGGCCCTGCGCCGTGTCGAGTACGAGATCATGGTGCACGACGAGGCATTCGAGGATCCGCGCGCCGATTTCGCGCGCTGGCTGCACCGGCAGATCGATGCGCTCGGACTCGTGCCGCTCGTCGACGCCGATGCCGCGCTCGAACTGTTCCGCGACATCCCGGCCGGCGGCTGGAAACGTGCACTGGAGGAATTGCCCTGCCTCGACGTGCCGCCGTCGCCCGCGCTGCAGGCCGAACTCGCGCGCATCGCGGGCGAGCCGGAGGAAGGCGACGTGCGCACCGAGTCCAGCACGTATGGCGTGTATACGCTCGACCGGTTCGCCGGCCGCCGCGACTTCTCGGCGCGACGCGACGCGTATGCGCAGGCGCTGGCGGATTCGCCGTTTCGCGTGCGCGAACTCGACGTGCTGCCCGAACTCGGGCTGGCCGGGCTGCTCGCGCTGGCCGCGACGAACAACGGTTATTTCGCGCCGAGGCGGTTGTGGCTCGACTTGAGCGATCCGGCCGTCACGCTCGCGGAAGACGCCGCGTATGTCGCGTTCGCGCGCGATGCGCTGACGGAAGCCGCGCAACACGTGGCGGCGCTCCATGCGGGCGCCGTCCCGTACGAGGCCGATCGTGCATTCACGACCGACGACGCGCAGGTCGTCGCCCGCGCCGCCCGCGTGGCCGCCTATCGCGACGAAGCGTGGCTGCGCCCGCTGATCGGGCCGCTGCTGACCGGCGTGTGCGTCGCGCCGACGGCCGCGAAGACCGCGCCGTCCCAGTCGCTCGCGATCGCGCTCGGCCACGCGGTCGAGACGATCCCGACCCCCGAAGGCGTGCGCGCGCTGCGCGACGCACTCGCCACCGTACGTCACGCCGGCGTGCAGAAGAAGCTGGCACGCAACCTGAAGCCGGCCGAGCGCGCGCTCGGCGAGCGGCCGCACACCGCGCTGCGCATGACGCTCGACGCAAAGCCCGACAAGAAGCAGCTCGCGATGCTCGCGACCTGCATGGAAGCCGGCTTCTGGCAGTCGATGACGCTCGGCCACGCCGAATGGCGCGAGCGCCTCGTCGATGCGCCGGCCGGCGCCGCGTTCGCGGCGCGCACGATCTGGCACGCGCGCGGCCGCGATGGGTCGACGCAGTCGTTCATGCCCGAGATCGCAAAGGGCAAGGTCGTGCTGCGCGACGCGGCCGGGCACGCGATCGACATCGCTGGCGACAGCGACATCCGGCTATGGCATCCGCTGCTGGCCGATGCGGACGAGCGGCTCGCGTGGCAACGCGCGATCGTCGGCCGCACGCTGCGGCAGCCGGTCAGGCAGGCCTTCCGCGAATACTACGTACCGGCCGACGGCGACGCGTCCGCCAGCGATTCCGCAATGTTCGAAGGCCACGTGCTGTCGAGCCGGCAGCTGGTCAGCGTCGCGCGTCGCGAAGGCTGGTCGATCCGCGCGTACGACGACGGGCTCGTCCGCGAATTCGGCGACGTGCGCGCGACCTTCTTCGTCGATGCGCGGCTCTATCCGGGCTCGGAAAGCCACGGCACGTCGCGCCGGCTGCACTTCGAACGCCGGCACGACCGGCACTGGATACCGCTGCCGATCGGCGAAATCGATCGTGTGGTGTTCTCGGAAGTGGCGCGCGCGGTCGATCTGCTCGTCAGCGTCGCCGCGTTCGCGCTCGACGACGATGCAACACGCGCGGCGACGGCCGCGCTCACGGTCGATCCGGTGCGCCAACGCGAGCTCGACGCACAACGCTGGCAGCGCCTGAACCGGTTGTCGGACGTGCCGCTGGGCACGATGGCGCGGCATCGCCGGCACGTGCTGTCGCTCGTGTTCGCCGGGCCGGTGGCGCAAGGGAAGATGACGATCGATGAACGGCACGTGCGCGTCGGCGCGTGGTCGGTGCATTGCGCGACCGGGCGTGTGATGCGCGACGGCGAACCCGTCGATGCCGCGATCGAGCCGCCGCCGTCGCCGCTGAGCGCGGTGCCGTGGCTGCCTTACGACGAAGCGCTGCTGCAGCGGATCGTCGACGTCGTCGCGGGGTTGCTCGCTTGAGCGGACGCCGTCAGATCGAACCGAACAGCGCGCGCGGCCGGTCCTTCAGCGTGCCGGCGAGAATCCGCAGCCCGTTGACGAGTTCGTCGCGCGAGGCCGGGCACGCGAGATTGATGCGCACGCCGTGCTCGATCTCCGCGCGATCGACCGCGAACGTCGACGACGGCATCACGATCACGCCGCGCGCCTTCGCGTTCGCGGCGAAGTCGTCGGCGCGCCACGGCGGCGGCAGGCGCAACCACACGAACATGCACGCCGGGTCGGATTTCAGCTGGCCGGCCGGCAGCAGCTCCCGCGCGAGATCGACGCGCGCGCGGATCTCCGCGAGTTGCGCGCCCATGATCCGCTCGGCGGTGCCGTCCTCGATCCACACGGTCGCGATCAGCATCGACGTGGGGGCCGGCATCCATGCGGTCGTGCGCACCGCCTCCGCGCACAGTGCAACGCTGTCGCGCGGGCAGCTCAGGTAACCGAGGCGCAGCCCCGGTGCGAGGATCTTCGACGTCGCGCCGATATGAAACGTCAGCTCGGGGCACAGCCCCGCGATCGCCGGCAGCCGGTCGCGCACGAGCGGGCCGTACACGTCGTCCTCGATGATCGTCACGTGATGGCGGCGCGCGATGTCGACGAGCGCCATCCGGCGCGCGAGGCTCATCGTCGTGACGGTCGGGTTCTGCAGGTTCGGCACGACGAAGATCGCCTTGACCGGCATGCGCTGGCAGATCCGCTCGATCTCGTCGGGCAACAGGCCGTCGTCGTCGGCGGGCGCGCTGACGATCTCGAACTGGAACACCGGCGCGAGCGCCTTGAGCCCGTAATACGTGAGGCGGTCGGCTACGATCACGCCGTCGGTGCCGATCAGGCTGTTCAGCACCGCGTACAGCCCGTGCTGCGCGCCGCTCGTGACGACCACCTGGTCGCGCGACGGCACGAAACCCGGCGCGGCGAGCCACTGCGCGCCGGCGGCACGCGCCCAGTCGGGGCCCTGCGGCGGCTGGTATTCCTGGAGGGCGGCAAAACGCGGGTCGTTCGGCAGCGTGCCGAACGTCTGCGCGAGGCTCGCGAGAAACTCGCCGGTGGCCGGGCGGTTCACCGTCAGGTCGATCACGCCGTTGCCCGCCGCGAGCGACGCGCGGGCCGGCTCGATGCTCGGCATCGCACCGCCGGTGACGAGCGAGCCGCGCCGTTTGCTGCCGATCACGAGGCCGCGCAGCTGCAATTCCTTGTACGCCCGGGACACGGTCGACACGTTGATGCCGAGCTCGGTCGCGAGCTGGCGCTGCGGCGGCAGGCGGCTGCCCGGCGGATACATGCCGCTGCGGATTTCCTCCTCGATCGAGCTCGATACCTCGACATAGGTCGGCCGCTTCGCCTGCGCCGGCGCGCCGCCGTCGCGCTCGCCGGAAAGTTTGTCTGATGCCATTTATCGCCCGTGACCACACAAAAAGCGTTTGTCTGCCATTTTGACCTGCCCAGCGATTGTATCCGACATCCCCCTCCCGTCAAACGTCAGTTGAAAAGTCTGTCGAATCAGTCAGTTGGAATCGGGTAAACACTAGCGCCACACAATCTCATTTTGATTGCACACAAAAAATTACTGTGTGATTCTTGATCGCAACTTTGTGTGAATCATGTGGACCGGAGGGAACGCGTCATGGCGAATGTCGCCATCGTAGGTGCAGGCTTCATCGGGCTCGGCGCGGCGGCATGGCTGCAGCGCGACGGGCATCGCGTGACGCTGTTCGACCCGGCCGGCATCGGCCAGGGCGCGTCGTTCGGCAATGCCGCGACGTTCGCGCCGTACGGCTGCGTGCCGGTGAACGGCCCGTCGGTGTTCCGCGACATGCCGCACTTCCTGTTCGCCGCCGACAGCCCGCTGCGCATCCGCTGGCCGTACCTGCTGCACGGCGCGCCGTGGCTCGCGCGGTTCCTGCTCGCATCGACGCCCGCGCGCCACGCACGCAGCGCGACCGCGCTGGCCGCGCTGCTATCGCGCGCCGCCGACGGTTATGCGCCGCTGCTTGCACCGTCGCGGCTCGCCGCGTTCGTGCGGCCGCGCGAATGCCTGTACCTGTATGCGCAGCAGGCGTCGTTCGACGCCGCGCAGCCGTCGCTCGCGCTGCGGCGCCGGCTCGGCGTGCCGTTCGAAACGCTCGACGCGAGCGCGATCCGCCGGCTCGAGCCCGCACTCGCGCCGATCTTCACGCGCGGCGTGCTGTTCGTCGGAAGCTGGCACTTCTCCGATCCATGCGGATTCCTCGGCGCCCTGTTCGCGCACCTCGCCACCGGCGGCGCCGCGCTCGAACGCGCGCGCGTCGAACGGATCGAGCCCGCCGGCGACAGCGTGAACGTGCATGCGGGCGGCGCCGTGCGCACGTTCGATCACGTCGTCATTGCCGCCGGCGCCCGCTCGCGCGCACTCGCGGCCGCGTGCGGCGATACGGTGCCGCTCGATACCGAGCGCGGTTATCACGTGCAATTCGGCGCGCACGAGCCGATCGTCTCGCGGCCGGTCGGCTGGGCCGAGCGCGGCTTCTACATGACGCCGCTCGACGAAGGGCTGCGCGCGGCCGGCACCGTCGAACTCGGCGGCTTCGACGCGCCGATGAATCCGTCGCTCGTCGCACTGCTCACGCGTTCCGCGCGCGAAGCCGTGCCGTCGCTCGGCGCACCGACGCGCAGCTGGCTCGGCTTCCGGCCGACGCTGCCGGACGGCGTGCCCGTGATCGGCCGCGCGCGGCGCAGCGCGCGCGTGATCCATGCATTCGGCCATCAGCATCTCGGCGTGACGCTCGCCGGCATCACCGGGCAAATCGTCGCCGACCTCGTCGCCCAGCGCGCACCGCCGCTGGACCTCGCACCGTACCGGGCCGCGCGATTCTGACGCGCGCCGCGACTTTCACCACTGCAAGGAGGCATCCATCATGAATCGTCGTAACTGGCTGGCTTGGCTGGCCGTCTGCTCGATCGGCACGGTCGGCGCATCCGCGCAGGCCGCGGACCCGGAAACCGTCAAGATCGGCTTCGCCGGCCCGCTGACGGGGCCTGTAGCGCGCGTCGGCAAGGATCTGCAATACGGCGCGCAACTCGCGCTCGACGAAGAAAACGCAAAACATCCGACCGTGGGCGGCAAGCCCGTGCGCTTCGTGCTCGACGTGCAGGACGACCAGGCCGATCCGCGCATCGCGATCCAGGTCGCGCAGAAGCTCGTCGACGACGGCGTGGTCGGCGTGATCGGCCACTACAACTCGGGCTGCAGCATTCCCGCGTCGGCCGTCTACAAGCAGGCGAACGTCGCGATGATCACGCCCGGCTCGACCAATCCGCAGCTGACGATGCAAGGTTTCAAGAACGTGTTCCGCACGATGGGGCACGACGGCGTCGGCGGCGTGGTGGCCGGCCGTTTCGCGGTCGAGCAGCTGAAGGCGAAACGGATCGGCATCATCGACGATCGCACCGCGTTCGGCCAGGGTCTCGCCGACGCGTTCGAGAAGGGCGTGAAGGATGCGCACGGCAGCATCGTGTCGCGCGAATACACGAACGACAAGGCCGTCGATTTCCGCGCGATCCTGACGACGATGAAGAGCAACAACGTCGACCTGCTGTTCTTCGGCGGCCTCGACGAACAGGGCGCGATGCTCGTCAAGCAGATGCGCTCGCTCGGCATCCGTGCGCAGCTGTTCGGCGCCGGTGCATTGAAAAGCAATGCATTCCTGAAGATTGCCGGCACCTCGGGCGAAGGCACGCAGGATCTCGAACCGGGGCCGGCGCTCGACAAGCTGCCGTCCGCCGTCGCGTTCGCGCAGCGCTACAAGGCACGCTTCAACCAGGATGTCGAGCTCTATGCGCCGTTCTCGTACGACGCGGCGCTCGCGATGATCGCGGCGGTACGCAAGGCCGATTCGCTCGATCGCGGCAAGATCGTCGCGAGCCTGCCCGGCGTATCGGTCACCGGCGTGACCGGAAAGATCTCGTTCGACGAGCGCGGCGACCTGATCAAGCCGCCGTACACGCTGTTCCGCGTCGAACAGGGGCAGTGGCACAGCATCCGCACGGTCGGCGGCGCGTCGAACTGACGCGCGGCGGCGCGACCGGGAGCCACACCGTCATCGCGCCGCCTGCTGCCGCTGCACCTCCTGCGCTTTCATCTGCAGATACGCGCCGCGCTCGACCTCGTGCAGCTGCTGCGGATACTGCTCGGTTGCGTCGAACCAGCGCGCGAGGCGCTGGTCGAGCGGCTTGTCGAGCGTCGCGAGATACGCATCGATCGCGAGGTAGTAGCGCATCGTGTTGCGCTCCAGCAGCCCGCGCACGCCGCCGACGTACTGCGGCTGCGCGGCCGATCCGCCGACGTTCGTGAAGCCGACCTTGTCGCTGCCGACGGTCGCGAGGTAGGTCTTCATCGCCATGCGGCCGACCGTGCCGAAACCATACGAATACGTGAGATGCAGGAACGTGCGCGACGCGCCGACCGGCACGGCCTCCAGCGCGATCCGGTAATCCTTCGTGCCCATCGGGCCGCTGTCGGCGGTCAGGTCGACCTGGAAATAGTCGGGCGATGCGGCCGCCACGCGATAGCGGAACTGCACGCGATAGGTGTCGGACAGCTTCTGCTGGATCTTGCGGCCGAGGTTCACGTCGAGCACCGGGCCGTTGCCGCCGCCCGATGCATGACAGTATTTCGTGTTCAGGTGCAGGATCAGCACCGCGCACCAGTTCGCGGGGCCCTGCGCGGGATCGTCGAGCTGGCCGCTCACGACCGCGAACGGATAGTCGACCACCGCGTAGATGTCGCCCTTCAGCGACGATGACGCTTCCGCCGATTCGAGCACCAGCGGCCGGTGAAACGCGTTGTCCTTCAGTTGCGCGCCGAGGCTGCGGTAACGGTCGAGCAGCGCCGCCGCATCGTCCGCGCCGAACGACAGCGCGCTCCAGCCCGTACACAGGGCCGCGACGAGCGCGTACCAGGCGCGGCGGGCGAGCCACGTGCCGCGCGGATGTCCGGATGTCTTCATTCTTGTGCTCCCGCCTGGCGCGCGATGGTCGCGCGCATGTGTCACAGAATACGCCTGGCCGCAGCGCAACATTGCACGCGAAAAGGCCGTTATCGACGCCGCTTCACCGGCACCGGCAACTGCGCGGCGGTGATCCGGATCAGCGCCGACAGCCATTCGCGATCGTCCCAGCGCTCGCCCGAGATGACGAGGTGCGGCTTCGCGCCCGGGTACGGCGAACCTTCCTCGCACGTGCCGAGAAACGCCCGGCCTTCGGGCGTCGGCTTGACGAACAGCCGATCGTCGCAGACGAGCGCCGCCATCTTGCCGTCGCAATAGATACCGTACTCGCCGAACATCTTGCGCGCCGATACCGTGCCGGCCGCCGCCATCTGCTCGACGATGAAATCGACTGTCCCCTGGCTCGATGCCATCCCTGCTCCTTGCAAAAGGTGTATGACCGCTGCGTGTGCCCGACCGTTCCGCCTGATCGGCGGATGCGCTGCGGTGCGTCATCCATTCGTCGGCGAAACGCGCATTCGGACGCATTCAGGCACGTGCAGACATTCGCGGCCCGCAACACGCTGCGTGTCGTGACAGTCACATGACGGCGCGCGGCCGAGCGAGACGAGCGCGATCGACGACGTAACAATGCAACAACGCCCGCCTACGAACGCAGTGCCGACGGCGCGACGCCCAGCCAGCGATGAAAGCTGCGCCGCATGTTTTCGGTATCGCCGAAACCGCACTCGTTCGCCACGCGCTGCAGCGACGCCGCCCCGCTCTCGAGCGCCGCACGAGCAGCTTCCACGCGCAGTTTCTCGACGGCCTTGGCCGGCGTGAGGCCGGTTTCCGTCTGGAACGCCCGCGCGAACTGACGCGGGCTCATGCACGCCTGCTCGGCCAGGTCGCTCACGCGCAAGCGTGCGCCGAGATTGCGGCGGATGTGGTCGAGCAACGGCTTGAAGCGCCCTTGCGCGCTGTCGAGTTCGATCAGCGCCGAGAACTGCGACTGTCCGCCGGGGCGCCGGTAGTACACGACCAGACGTTTCGCGACGGCGCGCGCCAGCCGCTCGCCGCGATCCTCGCCGATCAACGCGAGCGTCAGGTCGATGCCGGCCGTGATGCCGGCGCTCGTCCAGAACGGCCCGTCGTTCACATAGATGCGGTCGAGCGCGAGCCGCACCTGCGGAAACGCCCGGGCAAACCGCTCGCCGCAGCCCCAGTGCGTGGTCGCCAGCCGGCCGTCCAGCACACCGGCGGCGGCCAGCAGCAGGCTGCCCGAACAGACACTCGCCACCCGGATGCCGCGCGCCGCGCAGCGCCGCACGAACGCGCACGTCGCTGCGTCGGCCATCGCTGCATCGACGCCGTCGCCGCCCGCGACCAGCAACGTATCGAGGTCCGCCGCATCCGGCAACGGCTCGGCGTGCCAGCTCACGCCCGACGAACTGCGCACCAGCCCCGGCTGCGCCGCGACGATGCGAACCGCGTAATACGGCGCGCGCGCGTAGTCGGCCATCTCGAACGCGGAAACGGGCCCGGCGGCATCCAGCACCTGGAAACCGGGATACACGAGCATGGCGACGCGATGGGTCATGGCAGAAAGTGCGGGAGAAATGACATTGCGACGGACAGCGCGCGGCGCGATGCTACACGCCGCTCATACCTCGGGAGATCGTGATGGCCACCACGCCGTTCATCGTCGTATTCGCATTGTTCGATCATGTCACGCAGCTCGATTTCACCGGGCCGGACGAAGTGTTCTGGCGTCTGCCGGGCGCGCGGATCCGGCGGGCCTCGGTGCGCGGCGGACCGATTCGCGCGGACAGCGGCCTGACCGTTGCCGAGGTCGAGCGGCTCGCCGACATCGCGCACGCCGATCTCGTCTGCGTGCCGGGCGGGCTCGGCGTGATCGACGCGATCGCGGACGATGCATTCGTCCGCGAGGTGCGCCGGCTCGCGCTCGGCGCCCGCTATGTTACCTCCGTGTGCAGCGGGTCGCTGGTGCTCGGCGCGGCCGGGTTGCTGCAAGGCCGGCGGGCCGCCTGCCACTGGGCGTGGCGCGACCTGCTGCCGCCGTTCGGCGCGATCGTCGACGAAGGCCGCGTGGTGCGCGACGGCCCGGTCGTCACGGGCGGCGGCGTCACCGCCGGCATCGACATGGCGCTCTCGGTGATGGCCGACCTGGCCGGCCCGGCCTACGCGCAAGCGGTGCAGCTCGGCATCGAATATGCGCCCGAGCCGCCGTTCGACTGCGGACGTCCCGAGCAGGCCGCGCCGGACATTCTCGCGTCGGTGTCCGCGCTGTTCGAGCGCGTGCGGCCCGATCGTCATGCGGTCGTGGCGCGTGCGGCGCAGCACCTCGCGCAGCCCGACGCGGGCCGACAACCGGCATGACGCGCGCGCGGCCCGTGCCGGATCGACGCGACGCCGTTACTTGTCTGCCGCAAACGCGCTCGACATCTGCCGCGCCCGCTTCACGTCGTCGCCGTGCAGGTAGATCGACGTCGTCGAGATCGACGCATGCCGCAGGTTGTCGCGCACGGTCGTCAGCTCCGCGCCGCGCGCCAACGCATGCGTCGCATGCGTATGACGCATCCAGTGCGGGCTCGCCTGCCGCAGCTTCTGCGCGAGCGCGGGGTTGTCGGCCTCGACCTGATCGGCCGTCTGCGTGAAGAAACGCTGCATCACCTTCCACAGCCGCACGCTCGTGATCGCGGCCGCGCCGTCTTCCGCGAGGCTCGCGATCAGCGGCGTATCGGGCCGCCAGCGCACCGGCGTGACCGGCAGCCGGCGTGCGACCAGGTAACGGTCGAGCGCCGTGCGCGCGAGCGGCGGCAGCGCGACGCGCGCGGCCTTGCCGCCCTTGCCGACCACCTTCAGCCACGTGTCGCCGTGCGCATCCGTCTCGATGCCGCCGAGCGTCGCGCCGACCAGCTCGCTCGCGCGCAGCCCGGTCGCATAGCCGAAATCGAGAATGAAGCGCAGCCGTTGCGCGGCGGCTGGCGTCCAGCCCGACTGCGGCGCACCGGCCGCCGTGCCGGTACGGAACTCGAGCCCGTCGGCGATCGTGCGCACGAGCAGCCATTCGCCTTCGGTGAACGCATGCGACGTGTCGAGTGCGTTCGCGCCGCGCGTGTCGCGCACCTTGACGCCCGCGAACGGATTCGCCAGCAGGTAGCGCTGCTCGATCAGCCAGCGAAACAACGCACCGAGCACCGACAGCGTGTACGCCGCCGAACGCGCGGACAGCGCGCCCGAGAACGGCCGCCAGTCGGGCGCACCGCGCGGCCGCACGGGCCCGACCCAGCGTTCGTGCGGGCTCGGGCGCCGCACGAATGCGCGATACGCGACCGCGTCCTCGGTCGTCAGCGACGACAGCGCGCGGCCGCGCTCGACGATCGCCCACAGGATCAACCGCTCCGCCTCCTTCCGGTACGCACGCCGCGTCGCGGCCGATTCGTGCAGCGACAGCCACGCGTGCACGGCCGCGTAATCGTTGTCCGCATCGAGCGTGCTGGTCGCACGCGGCGCGCGGAACGTGCCGGCCGAGCCGTCGACCTCGTGCGGCAGCTTCAACTGCTCCCACGGCACGATGCTGCCGCGCGGCGTCGCCGCGATCAGCGCGCGCGCCCGTTCGGTCAGGTCCGGATGCGCGGCGAAAAACGCCTCGATGTGCCGCGCACCGGCCACGCCGAGGCCCGCGATCGCACGCCACCACTGGCGCCGGCGCGGAATCCGCACCGTGAGATCGGCGAGCGTCGCGATCCCGTGCGCCCGCAGCGCGGCGACCGCACGCGCGGGCAGCCACAGGCCGACGTCGTCGCTGATCTGCGGGACCGGCGCGCGCGCATGACGCAGCAGTCCGATCGCTTCGGCGGCCGCCTTCGCCTCCCGAATACGCTCACCGTCGGGATGACCGAGACGCTCCGCGAGATCTGGCCGGCCGACCTGTCGCGCGACGCGCACGAGGCGGCGGCGAATCCCGCCGATCACGCCGCGCGCCGAGCGCCCTTCGCCGAGACGATCGGGCAGGTAGCGTTCGACGGCCTGGCGCACGGTCATGCCCGCGTACCATGCGCGCAGCGCGGCCAGTTCGTCGGCGTCGGGATAGCCTGCGGGCGCAGGCGCGGAATCGGAAGAAGGCAGTGAGGCGAGGCGCGGTTTCATGGGCGCCAGTTTGACAGAAGCGCGCGCGGCCGGATACGTCGCGCGCGGCGTTCCGGGGGCGGCCGGCACCCCGGCCGGGCACTCCGGGAGCAGATCGCGGCCAAGATGATCGCGCTGGCGATTGCCGAGCGGGACGAAGGCCGCATCGACACCCCGCTCGACGCAGGCAATTTCTCGGGCGACCTGTTGAACGGCATCGGCTACGACCTCGTCAACGCCGGCCTGACGATCGATCGTGCGATGGCGATGATCGATGCGCGCCTCGCGCAGTCACCCGATGACCCGTATGCGCTCGACAGCAAGGGCTGGACGCTCCATCGCCTCGGTCGCGATGACGAAGCGCTGACGTGGTTCGACCGGCCGATTCAGGATTCAGGGAGCGACGCCGCGTAACGCGTCACTCCTCGCCTTTCGCGCCCGGATTGAGCATCACGACGAAACCGGCCACGCCGACGACCAGCGCGACCGCGCCGCCGCGCAGCGCCATCGCGTTGTCGAACAATAGCCCCGTCACGACGGCCATCATCCCCACGAGCGAGACGAACACGGCGATCGCCGCGACGACGATCCGGGATTGGCGGCGTATCATTGCGCCCCCTCCGGGTTACGCGGCCGCAGCCGCTACGTCGGCATCGTCGCCGCGAATCAGCAGCACCGGGCACTTCGAGCCGCGCACGAAGCGCTCGGCGACGCTGCCGAGCAGCACGCGCCGGATGCCGCGCCGCCCGTGCGTGCCGACCACCGCGAGATCGATCCCGCCTTCCTTCACGTAGCGCTGCAGGCGTTCCGAGATGTCCTCGCCGATGCTCTCCGTCTCGACGAGTTCGGCCTCGCCTTTCGCACCGGCGAGCGCGATGACCTGTTCGGCTTCGCGCAGTACCTTGCGCCCGTCGTCGCGCATTTCCTCGACGAGCGCGTGCGGATCGAAACGGCCCGCGTAAGTGAACAGCACCGACTTGTCGACCACATACACGGCACTGACTTGCGCGTCGCCTGCCAGCGCGACCTTTACGGCCTCGGCAAGCGCCAGTTTCGACGAAGCGCTGCCGTCGACGGCCACCATGATCTTCTTGTACATGCAAACCTCGCTGGGGTGAATTGCCGCGCGGCTGGGTGCGCGCGGCCCTGTCACCATCATCGGCGGACGGCGGGTTCGAATGTTGACGGCGATCAAGCGAGCGACCATGCCGGCTGCGACCGGCCGACGCAGGGCGCGGCACGCGCGCCGGAGCCCGCACCCTTTTGCGTCCTCGCGTATGCGGCGCGCGATACGTGTGCTTGTCGAACCCGCCGGCGCGCGACGGAATCCGCCGAGCCCGCGGCGGCCGCGCGCCGCCCGTGCGCACCGGAATCGAGCGGCCACCATGCCGAAGGCGCTATCATCGGATGTGCGACTTTCGTCCGGCCCTTATTTGCCGGCCCACTTTCAACTCGCTCAACCGACATGACAACGACTACCGAACGCGTGGACGGCGCCGCCCAGCATCTCGTCGCCGCCCGCCATGCCGGCTCGCCCGGCCCGCTGCTGCCCGATGCACTGCGCCCCGACGACATCGACACCGCGCTCGCGATCCAGCAGCGCGTGGCCGACCTGCTCGGCGAATCCGTCGGCGGATGGAAATGCGCGCTGCCACCGCCCGACCGCGTGATCCTCGCACCGATCTTCGCGTCGACGATCCGCGAGGCCGATGCGCCGTACCGCGTCGTCGGCGGCCCGATCGTGCGGATCGAACCGGAAATCGCGTTCGTGCTCGATCGCGACCTGCCCGCGCGCGAACAGCCGTACGACGAACAGGACGTGCGCGACGCGATCCGCGAGGTGCGCATCGTGCTCGAGGTGCTCGGCTGCCGCTATGCGGAGCCCGCGCGCGCGTCGAAGTTCGAGCTGCTGGCCGACGGGCAATTCAACCAGGGGCTGTGCGTCGGCCCGGTCGTGCCCGACGGGCTGAACGTGCCGCTCGAGACGCTGGCGCTGTCGTTCGAAGGCGCGCTGAACCGCACGATCGACGGCCGCCACCCGGACGGCGATCCGCTGAAGCCGCTGGTGTGGCTCGTCAACTTCCTCGCCTCGCGCGGCGACCCGGTGCGCGCCGGGCAGATCGTGACGACCGGATCGTACGCGGGCGCGATCGACGTACCGCTCGGCGATGCGCTGACGGTTCGCTTCGGCGAGCTCGGCAGTTTGTCGGTAACGTTGACGGCTTGATGCTCGCGGCGCGCGGGTACGGCTGAACGGGCTGGTCACTGATCGCTGATCGCTGATCGCTGGCCGCAGCGCGACGGCCGCGATCGTTGCGCGGCCGGGTTCGTGACCGGTGTCAGGCGCGCGGCTGCGCGCACTGTCGTGACGGCAACGTCATCGCGGCCACGCCGGCAACGGCGCACACGAGCCCGAGCCACGCCGATGCCGACCGAGATTCCCCGAGCAGCGCCATGCCGATGCTGATCGGCACGCGCAGACAGGCCTGCGCCCCGTCGTGCCGAACGAACCGAGCGTCTGCACGAGCCGAAAGTAGATGATGAACGCGCTCGCCGCCCGTGCCGGCAGCGAGCACGACAACGGGTGAAGCGTCCACGAACGGTCGGCGGCGAGGCTGGCAGGCACCAGCACGATCGCCCCGACGATCAGCGAGCCGGCGGGCGACATCCCCTTGAACGACCGCCCGTAGCGCGCTACGCCCCCCTGCATCTTCCGTACGACGTGATAACGTTGCACATCCCCGCGCCCACCGCGCCCTACCCCTTGGCATGCGCACCGCTTTCACGCCGATATCGAACATGTCGCTGACACCGCTTCCCGCCCTGCTCGACGAAACCCTGCGCACCGTCGTGCGCCGCTACCGGCTACCGCCGCTCGACAGCGCGTCGTCGCCGGCCGACGCCGCGAACCCGGCCGCCACGCTTGCGATCGTGATCGAGGAAGCGCGCAGGATGCGAAGCGACGGGCACACACCCGACGCGGCGCTGCGGCAGCGCTTCATCGACGCCCTCGCGCAGATGATCCGCGATGCGATGGATACACATTCCGGCGATCCCGCGTTTCAGGCCGCGGTGCTGCGGCACGATGCGCCGAGCGTGCGCGAATACGCGTCGTTGTCGGCACACGCGGAGCAGGACCGTCGCGCGCTGCACTCGGCCGTCAACGCGATCGCGCACCCGGCCAAGCTCGAGCGCAGCGCCCGGCCGTGGCAACGCGACGGGCTCGCGCGGCTGCATGCGGCCGCCACCGGCGCGTCGTGGGCCGATCTGCACGACACGCTGCGGCACCTGCTCGCACTGCCCGACATGAAGACGGACACGGCCTTCGAACAGGACATCGTCAAGCTGAAAGACAGCCCCGCACTCGAACGCCTGCTGCGCGTCGACGCACTGGCATCGGACGAGCACGTGCGCCGCTACCGTGCGCTGTGGGTCCGCCAGGGTCCACTCGAAGGCAGCTCGGTCGCCGTTGCACAGGGCGTCGCATCGCAGCAGCGCGGCGCAGCCGTCGAAGCGCTGGCCGCGCAGGCGCTCGACGCGCTGGCCCGCAGGCTCGACGCCGTCGATGCACGCCGCACGTACCGGGTGGTGACGTCGATGCGCGTGCCGTCGTCGATACCGGGCCGGCACGATCGCGCGAAAACCGAATGGGACGCGATCCTGCTCGAACGCCCTCGCGGCGACGACCCGGCGCCCGCGTGGAACGTGCGCTTCCTCGTCGAAGCGAAAGCGTCCGCGGATGCCGCGACGACCGATCTGCCGCGGCTGCTGCGCGGCCTGACCCTGCTCGCGCAGGCCGACCCGGACACGATCTATTCGTTCGAGACGCACCAGGGCACGGTGCGCGTGCACGGCGCGTCGCTGCGGGCGCTGACGACCGACGACGCCGCGCTGCAACGGGAAGTGCTCTATTGCTGCGATGCGTCCGCCGACGCGACGCCGCGCCTGCTGGGCGCCGCGAGCCGGATGCAGTTGCTGTCGGCGCAAGCCAGCCTCGAGTACGCGAGCGCACTCGCGCAACAGCCGCACACCGTTCCTGACGGCCTCGGCGTCGTCTGGCACGCGCTGCTGACGATGCCGCAATGGCATGCGGTGCTGCACCAGTACCCGTCGTTGCGGCAGGTGCGCGAGCTGATGGTGGCGATCGACGACTTGCGGGCCGCGATCGACGAGGTCGATGAAGGCGGTGCGGCCAGCAGCGTGTACGCGTGACGCACGAAACGCGCCGCCGCGCGGCGGCCGGAACGCGCGGCCCGCTCAGTTGGTGAGCACGCCGAACGGCAGCGTCCATCCCGCCAGCCGGCCGCCATCCGCCCATCGATCGCCGGCCGCATCGCACGGCAGCAGAATCGGCGCGGCCGCGCATTCGAGCGTTTCCTTCGGCGTATGGCCGAACTCCGCCTTGAACAGCCGGTGGAAATACTTCTCGTCGGGAAAACCGTGCGCCCACGCGATCTCCGCGATGCGCTGATGCCGGCGCTGCGGGTCGCCGAGCACGTGGTACGCGTGACGCAGCCGCCGCCGCGTGATCTGCCGCATCACGCCGCCGTCTTCCTTGAACAGCTGGTAGAGCCGCGCTCTCGACACGCCGATGTCGCGGCAGATCCGGTCGGGATCGAGGTCGGGCTCCAGCAGATGCACGTCGATGTAGCGGCGGATCCGCTCGGCCAGCGCCCCGTCGATCGGGCCGCGTGCGTCGTGCAGCGCCTGCGCGGTCGGGGCAACCGCCGCGGCGAGCAGCAGCAGCATCGACTGGACGATGCTCGGGATCTCGTGCGTGCGCAGATTCGGCAGATTGCGGAACAGCGACAGCATGTGGTCGCCGAGCAGCCGCCCGACGCCGCTCGTCAGCGTCTGGCCGTGCGCCTGCGCCGCATGGCTCGGCAGCAGGTACCTGGGCACGACCAGGCTGATCACGTCGCCGGCCTCGACCCTGCAGTCGTTGATCTGCGCGACGTCGTACACGAACACGTCGCCGGCGCCCTTGACCAGTTCGGGCCCGCCGGTGTGGCTGGCCATCCGGCCACCGAGCAGCAGCGTGAAGCGGATCGAATCCTGTCCGTCGAGGCGGATCCGCCGCGTGGTCCGATGAACCCGGTAGGCCGGCGCGCGCGATCGCCAGTGGCGGCCCGACAGGATCAGCGGGCCGAGTGCCGCACCGCTCGCTTCCGCGTCGAACGCGCCGTGGCCGCCGTCGTCTTCCAGGCGGCAGTCGCACAGCATGTCCTTGACCCAGACGTGGAACCTGTCCCGCTCGGGGTAGTCGATGGTGCGAAATTTGAAAACGGGGACGAATGCCGCTTGATCCATGACAGTGTTTTTATCGAGCCGACACGAGAGGAGAGATCGGTTCGCAGATTATCGGACCCAATTGCGCCGGCGCAAGGCCGGCGCGGCACCTCGTCCACCGAGGCGGTCGACGGGCGCCCCGCGACGGGCGCCGTCGTCGTCGCGGCCATCAGCGTTGCGGATGGCATTCCCAGTTGTTGTACGTCGGCCGATCGATCGGCGTGAGCCCCGGAATCATGAACACCGTACAGCCGAAGCGCCGCCCCTTGCCGGTCGTCGCGTCGTAACTCACCTTCTGCCCGCCGAGCCCGTCCTTCTTCCCGTACTGCACGTTGGCGATCGTGATCTCGTCCGACGACGCGAGCCCGAGCGTCTTCGCGGTCGACGTCTGCACGTCGACCATGTTCATCTGCGTCGAACCGCACGCGGACAACACGAGGCCGGCGGCCGCCGCGCCCAGCGCCGTCCGCAAGGTGACGGCGCATTGCAGGATCTGCTTCATGGTTTCTCCTTCGAATTCCCGGTGGGGCACGATTACGAGCCCGGCGTAAAAAAGCTGGACTGGATCTGGCTGCCGACGTTCGCGACGAACGATTGCCAGACGAGCGCCATCGCCCCCGCGGCATTGACGGCCAGCGCCGGCCATGACCCGTCCTGCGGATCCAGCGTCGACGTGCTCCACGCCCCGTTCCGATAGCCGGCCACGAGGAGGAGCGACGCGTTCGGTGTGCCCGTGTCCTGCCAGGCGACGGTCACGTTGCCGGCCGCGTCGATCACCAGCGGCGGATACTGGAGCGCCGCCCCGTTCAGGTGTTCCGTCAGCCGCTGCAGCGTCCCCCAGTTTCCGCCGGCATCGGACACGCTCGCCTGCAGGACCGCGCCCCCTTCCGCCCACATCGCGGCGGCCACGCCGTTTTCGTTGACGGCGAGCATCGGCGTCGCGATGAAACCCGTCGGCTCGACGATCGCCGGCGCCACCGGCTGCGAGGGCTGCCATCCGGTTCCGGCGACGTAGCGCTGCGACATCGTGGCGGTGTAGATCTTCCCGCCCGTCACGTCGAGTTGCCCCCAGAGCAGCGTGATGTTGCCCTTCGCGTCCATGCCGGCGACCGGCGAGATGATCGTCGTGAACAGGCTCGTATTCGATACGGCCTGGTTGACGTTGGTCCAGCCGTTGGTCGCGTCGTACGTGGCCGTCCACAGCGCCGACTTCGTATGGTTGGTCTGCCGCCATGCAAGCACCGCGCGGCCGGACGACAGGACCGACAGCATCGGCCTCACGTTGTCGGTATCGCCGGTCACCGCGCCCGGCCCGGTCTGCACCGGCATCTGAACCAGCGCCGTCGGCGACCACTGTCCGGCCTGCGTATAGCGCGTCCACGCGATGCGCGTGTCGAGCAGGCTGATCGACTGTGTCCATGTGACGAGCGCGTTGCCCTGGCTGTCCATGCCGGCCGAATAGGACGAACCGGCCATGTCCGGCACCAGTGCGACCGGGGTGCCCCAACCGCCATTCGGGGTGTACGGGCGCGCCCACAGGGCGTACGTGTTGGGGCCCGGCGTCCACTCGGTCCAGAATGCGACCGCCTGCCCGCTCGCGTTGCCGACCAGTTGCGGTTGCACCCCGGTCAGCGAATTCATCGCATGCGAACCGTCGCTCGTGTCGAGCCGCGTCGCGCTTCCCCAACCCGAGCCCGGCACATAGCGTGCGCCCCACATCTCGTTGCCGGTCGTGCCGGCCGTGCCGTTGGTCATCCAGGTGGCGAGCGCGTTGCCGCTCGCGTCGATGGTCACGCTCGGCTCGCCTTCCGGCCCCTTGCCGTCCACCGCGGCGGCCTTCGACCAGCCGGCCTGCGGCTGCGTGGTCCCGCCGCCCGTCGGCCCGCCATTCGAGCCGCCGTTCGAACCGCCGCCGGGCGAGGTCGGACCGGACGGTGAACCGGGATTGTTCGGCGACGACAACGATGCGCCGCCGTTCGTGGCAACGTCGTCACCGCCGCATGCGGACAGCGCGAGCGCGGCTGCCATGATCATCCATGCAATGGGTTTCATCGGAATCCTCTTTTTCTCTTTCCGGCGTACTCTCGTCTGCCGTTCGCCGACACGCTGTACCGCACCGATCGGCTTCTTGATAAGCAATGCTATTGAACAGGCACGAAAACCGACGTCCGTTCGCCCCCGTCATGCTCGGCTCCGTCGTGCGGATCGATGCGAACACCGCCTTCGGCAGACCGCCCCCGTCGGGCAGCGAGGACGACGACCGACGTCTATCGTCGAAGGTCCGTCGCTGCCGGCTGCATCTTAATTCAGGCGGTCCGGATTCAAGGTGGCGATGCGTCCACACTGAGTGGACTTCCATTTCGCCGGCCCGCCTGCGCGCGCTCGCGGCCGGGGCCGCGGGTGCGGTACGATACGCGCCGGGGCGAAACGCCTCACCTGAGAGACCCGGCCGCTGCGGCCCCACACCCGGCACAAGAAAAAAATGCCCAGAAACCCATTGCTGCACCGACACCTGTTCGCCGCGCTGGCGGCCGGCCTGTTCTGGATTCCGGCTGCCCATGCCAGCGGCGACGATGGCTGCTACGCGCCCACCACGCTCCGGCAGACCGCCTACTCGTGCGCCAACCTGCCGATGCTGAGCCCCGCGAACGACACGCGCATCAACGCGATGCTGATGATGGTCGACAGCGCCAAGGTCGCGCAGGCGTTTCCGGACCCGAAGACGATCCCCGCGAAAGACCGGATCAACCAGATCATCGTGCCGTTTCCGATGGACTTCTCCGGGTGGATCTACATCGGGCAGAAGGAGCCTGACACGACCGCCAAGGCCGACAACGCGGCGGATAGCGACGCGTCGTCGAACCGCTACGCCGACGGCGAAGGCAGCATCTGCCGCAGCATGAACTCGGGCGCCGACGCGTTCAACGACGCACTGGGCGGTGCCGGCGGCCTCCCCGCCGACGAAGCCGCACGCCTGCGCGCGGCCCGTGCCGACATCGCGCAGAAGACCTGCGCCGCCGGCGCCGCGAGCGCCGCGTGGACGAAACCGCCGGTCAAGTCGCCACTCGGCCAGCAGTTCGCCGCGTATCTCGACGGCACGAACGCGTTCTACCGCGCCGACTTCCTCACCGCGACCCGGGCCTTCGCGAACGCGTCGCACAGCGCGAACCCGTGGCTGAAGGAAACCGGGCTCTACATGGCCGGGCGCGCGCAGCTGAACGCCGCGCAGGCCAACGTGTTCGACAACGACAACCCGACGCCGTCGCTCGGCCGCGTGACGAAGGTGTCGCTCGACGCCGCGAATACGGTGTTTCGCACCTACCTGAAGATCTATCCGCAGGGACGCTACGCGACCTCCGCGAACGGGCTGTTGCGGCGGGTCGCGTGGCTCGGCGGCAACGTCACGCAGCAGGCCGACCTGTACGGCCACGCGCTCGCGCGCTGGTCGCCGGCGACGTCGAACGTGCCGCTGATCCAGCTGGCGAACGAACTCGACAGCAAGCTGCTGTTCGGCACGGAATTCGATGCGCGCCAGATCCAGTCGCCGACCGTGCTCGCGACCGTCGACCTGCTGCGCATGCGCACGTCGGACAACAGCGATTCGAGCCGCAGCAAGCCGCTGACCCTGGACGAGCTGCAGGCGCAGAAGCCGCGCTTCGCGAACGCGCCCGCGCTCTACGACTACCTGCTCGCGACCTGGTATGTCCAGATCGGGCACAAGCCGGACGCCGCGCTCGCCTTGCTGCCGCAGGCGCCCGCCGAGCCGCTCGACTACTTCGGCCTGAGCCAGCAGGCGCTGCGCGGGTTCGCGCTGGAGGATAGCGGCCAGGCCGACAAGGCGCGCCAGCTGTGGCGCGACCTGATCCCGCTCGCGAAATTCCGCTTCCAGCGCGAGGCGCTGGAACTCGCGCTCGCGATCAACCTGGAACAGGCCGGGCTCGTCAACGACGCGTTCGCCGACGATTCGCCCGTGCAGAACGCCGCGATCCGCGCCGTGCTGCTGCGGCGCGCCGCCAACGCGGACCTGCTGCGCGCGCAGGCACAAAACCCGGCGGCCGGCGGCGCGCTGCGCGACACCGCGCTGTACACGCTGCTGTACAAGGAACTCACGCGTTCGCACTACGCCGAGTTCATCGCCGATGCCGCGCTGGTGTCCGGCACGCCTGCCGATCCGTTGAAGCCGTTCGTCGCGTCCGGTGCGAAAACCGAAGACGGCTACACGTGCCCGTCCGCGCGCGACATCGCGGCGATGCTCCAGCAGAATCCGGCCGACGCGAAAGGGTTGAACTGCCTCGCCGAGTTCGTGCGCGTCAACCCGCTCACGGCCAACCTCGAAGGCGATGTGGTGCCTCCGTGGATGCGCAACGCGTCGGCGGCGAACGCCGCGCGCGTGCCGCCGACGCTCGGCGCGGCGCCGTCGCAGTTCGCGGGCAAGCCGTACGAGCGGATGTCGAGCTACGTGACGGTGATGGCCGATGCGCAGGCGAACCCGACCGACCGCGCGTATGCGTACTACCGCGCGATCAGGTGCTATGCGCCGGCAGGCTCCAACGAATGCGGCGGCAAGGACGTGCCGAAGAACGTGCGCAAGCGCTGGTTCGATACGCTGAAGGCCAGCTACGCGGGCAGCGTGTGGGCGCAGAAACTCCGCTACTACTGGTAAGCGCCGCGTGAAGCGTGTCGCGTATATCACGTGTATGGCGCTGCTGCTGGCCGGACGCGTCGCACTGGCCGGCACCGTCGATGCCGCGCAGTACGACACGTTCTGGCTGTGGGCGGGCGTGAAGCCGCAGGCGGTCGTGCGCGGCGCCCGCGCCGTCTACGTGCTGCAAGGGCAGATCGAGGCATCGCCGCGGGACGAGTCGCAAGTACGCGTCATCGCGCAGGGCGTCGCGCTGCCACCCGCGCCGCATGCGCGCGTGTGGCTCGTCTATCGTGCGCATACGCTGCGCTGGACGCCGCGCGTCACGCAGATCATGCTCGCGCAACTCGAACGCTGGCGCGCGTCGGGTCGCACGATCACCGGCATCCAGATCGACTTCGATGCACGCACGCGCCACTTGCAGGACTACCTCGAATTCCTGCGGACGCTGCGCGAGACGCTGCCTGCCGATTGCCGGCTGAGCATCACGGGGCTGCTCGACTGGAGCAGCCGCATCGATACCGACCAGGTCAACCAGCTCAGGGGGATCGTCGACGAAGTCGTCGTGCAGACCTACCAGGGCCGCCGCACGATCCCCGACTACGCGGACTACCTGCCGCGCGTCGCGCGGCTGCAGCTGCCGTTTCGCATCGGCATCATCCAGGGCGGCGAATGGGACGCGCCGCCCTACCTCGCGACAAACCCGTGGTTCCGCGGTTATGTCGTGTTCCTGCGCAACGGGTAGCGGGAAACACGCGACGACGTCGATCGTTCCCGTGCCCCGGATTCATTCCGGGCGCGGCGAACCCGCATCCACGTACACCCACGCGCTGACGCCCGATTCCAGCACCACGCGATCGCGGCGATACGCGTCGACTTCGTAGTCGTCCGCGTGCTGCAGTTCCTCGCGCGTGATCGCGAACACGGTGCCCGTGACGCGGTCGCCCGGTCGGCCGGTATAAGCCACCACCGGATGATGCGTCTTCCCGCTCGTCGCGACCACCTCCGGATCGTCGATCTTCAGCATCGTCATCGCGTAACCGGGCATCGCATCCTCGCGACCGTCGAGCTTGCGGCCGAAGGTGGCGAGTTGCACCGGTTCGAGTTGCAGCGTGCCATAGGAAAAGAGGTGCTCGGAGAAAGTCGGGGCGGTGCTGGACATGATTGAACTCGACAAAAAACAGGACAAACGAAACGTAACGCAGATCGCCCGCAGGCTTACGCGCCACCCGCGATCGCGCCGCCGAGCCCGGCAAGCGCAATCACGAGCAGCGCACCCGCCGACGAGGCCGTGATCCATCGTTGCTTGCGGTGAATCAGCGGATGGTTGATCGCGGCCATGTAGCCGGTCATGATCGTGAAATCGACCGCGATCCACAGCGCGGCCAGGATGGCCAGGCTCACGCGGGAATCCGGCGTGATGCCGACGAACTGCGGAAAGAATGCGACGAAGAACAGCAGGTCCTTCGGGTTCGCGATGCCGACGAGAAAGCCGCGCACCACACCCGGCAAGCGCCACGCCTGCGACGTCGGTTCGCCTGGTGCGGCACCGTTACCGTCGCGCGTACGGCCGGCGCGCCATTCGCCGAGCAGCGTCCGGACGGCCAGCACCGCGATGAAGACGCAACCCGCCACGTGCAATCCCGTGAGCAGGCGATCGCTGACGAGCACGACGCCGAACACCATCAGCATCGCCCCCGCGATCATCACGAGGCTCGCGGCATTCGCGCCCACCGCGGTCAGCATGCCCTGGCGGAACCCGCGCCGCGCGACGGTGCCGACCACGAGCATGACGACGGGGCCGGGCGTCGCGATGAGCAGCACGATCGCGGCGAGATAGGCGAACAGCAGCGGGTAATGGAGTGCCATGAAAAAAAGTTGTTGGATGGATCGACGCGCGTGCGCGCTACGATGGCATCATCTGGATTCAGCGCGGCGGATTGCACGGTTTTTTGCAGTATGGCGCGCCCGGCCCGCTGCTGAAAAACGGAAAATCCTGTCGAATGACATGAGTTTTATTCATATTCAAACCCCGTGAAGGCCAAACCGCTCCCCCCTGTCTACGCCTTGCGCGCATTCGAAAGCGCCGCGCGCACCGGCTCGTTTACGCTTGCCGCCGAGGAACTGAGCCTCACGCAGAGCGCGGTGAGCAAGCACGTCAGGACGCTCGAGGCCTACTTCGGCCGGAAACTGTTCGTCCGGCGCGGGCCCAGGATGACCGTGACGGCGGAAGCGCAGATCTTCGCGTCGGGCCTGCGGCGCGGCTTCCGGCAGATCGAGGAAGCCTGCATGCTGTTCCAGTCGCAACGCGACGTGCTGCGGCTCAAGGCGCCGTCCACGCTCACGATGCGCTGGCTGCTCGACGCGCTGGCCGCCTTTCGCGACACGCGGCCCGCTTTCGAGGTGCAGATCGCGAGCGTGTGGATGGATGTCGACACCGTCGATTTCTTCAGCGAATCCTACGATTGCGCGATCCTGCTCGGCACGGGCAAGTTCGGCGAGGCCACGCAGTGCGTGAAGCTGTTCGACGAATGGCTGATTCCGGTGTGCTCGCGTGCGACGGCGACGGTCGCACGCACGAATCCGGCGGCGTGCGAGCTGATCCACCCGTCGCCCGACCGGCGCGACTGGCGCCGCTGGCTCAAGGGCAGCGGGCACGACCTGGACGTCGACATCACGCGCGGGCAGGTGTTCGACATGCTCGAACAGGGCATCGCGGCGGCCATCGCCGGCCACGGCATCTCGATCGGCGATCTCGCGCTGTGCGCGACGGCAATCGACGAGAAGCAGCTCGTGCTGCCGTTCAAGACGGCCGTCAATGCCGGCGACGCGTACTACCTCGTCTGGCCGGAAGACTCCGGCAAAGCCGCGCAGGTGCGCGAACTCCTCACGTTCCTGGAAGGCCGGATGCCGCGCCTGACGTTTCCGGGCATCCGCTTCAACGGGCCGGGCTGAACCCTGCGGCCGGCGAACCGGCCGCCAGGCCGACTGCGCGACGGGGCTGACGGGCGCTACCGGCCACGGTTACCGGGTGCCGCCAGCCGTCCAAAAACGGCGCAGCCCGCCAAAGCGGGCCTGCGCCGAACGTCGCCGTTACGCCTGCACGAAAGCCAGCAGGTCGGCGTTGAGGACGTCCGCGTTGACCGTCAGCATCCCGTGCGAATAGCCCGGATAGGTTTTCAGCGTGCCGTTCTTCAGCAGCTTGATCGACTTCAGCGCGGCATCCGCGATCGGCACGATCTGGTCGTCCTCGCCATGCAGCACGAGCGTCGGGACGGAGATCGACTTCAGGTCTTCGGTCTGGTCCGTTTCCGAAAACGCCTTGATGCCTTCGTAATGCGCTTTGGCGCTGCCTTCCATCCCCTGCCGCCACCAGTTCCGGATGACGCCCTGATGCACGGTTGCACCTTCGCGGTTGAACCCGTAGAACGGGCCGCTCGGTACATCGAGGAAGAACTGCGCGCGATTGTCGGCGAGCGCCTTTCGGAAGCCGTCGAACACCTCGAGCGGCAAGCCTTCGGGGTTCGAATCGGTTTTCAGCATCAGCGGCGGCACCGCGCTGACCAGCACCGCCTTCGCGACGCGGCCGGCCGGCTCGCCGTGCTTCGCGACGTAGCGTGCCACTTCGCCGCCGCCGGTCGAGTGGCCGATATGCACCGCATTGCGCAGGTCGAGCGCTTCGACGACCGCGAACGCATCGGCCGCGTAGTGATCCATGTCGTGGCCGTCCGACACCTGCGCCGACCGGCCGTGGCCGCGCCGGTCGTGCGCGATCACGCGATAGCCCTTCTGGACGAAGAAGAGCATCTGCGCATCCCAGTCGTCGCTCGACAGCGGCCAGCCATGGTGGAACATGATGGGCTGCGCGTCCTTCGGGCCCCAGTCCTTGTAGAAAATCTCGACGTGATCCTTCGTTGTGACGTATGGCATCGCGATGCTCCTGTGACGTGGATGAACATGGCACACTGGCCGGGAGCCATTATCGGACAGTATTGTCAAACGATGACGCCACGATGCAAGCGGCCGTAAACAATCCGACCAACGTGCCCCCTCCCCCGCCCGAAGGGCGAACGATGGCGCTGCGTCAACTGTATAAGGCTGGACTGGACCGAACAGACAGCATCAGATCGTCTGACTCGGTTCGGTCATAATGCGCCATACACCTGCACGCTTCCAACGACAGGCGAATGTCGATGCCGCGCGGGACAGCGGACTTTCGCGACCGAGAGATATCGAATGAGTCGCAAGCCGATTCGGATGTTCGTCACCAAAGATGGCCACTTCGCGTGCGAGCGGCCTGTCTAGCTCTGACGACGGACGTTCAGCAGAAGTCCACCTGACGACGGGCGGCCCATCACTACGCTATCTGGGTCGGCCCCGATCGCGGGCTGCGTTGGCAGATCGACTACGCGAGGCTATCGGGAGCAAGTTGTAAAACCCGTGCCGGTGCCGCCCTGAAGGTCGGGCTATGTGCATCGGCCGCAATCATGTGAGGCGTTACGTCGTGTGCCGCCAATGCTTCAGTTGACGCCCAGCGTTCGATCAAGACAAATCTATTTTCGTCGCCGACGACGGAATGGAGATCGTACTGGAGACAGCCTTGCTCCGCACGCACAAGCGGCGCTAATTTTTCATATGCCACGATTTGCTCGTGGCCTTTGCCTGGAAGGGTTTGAATCGAGATAACAAGCATCACCTCCTGTTCGCAATTTCGGCTGTAATGATCTACTTTGCTCATGACGACTCCGTGCTGGTGTGATACCGACGAAAGACGATCAGCCGTAAACGCGAAAGGCCCCGTCTTTTGCCGGCGGGGCCCCTGAAAATATGCAGCGACGATGATTACCGCGTGCGCATCAAGGACGACCCACCGTTGCCGATGGTCGTCGTTGTAATGACAGTCACGAAAGGAATCAGATTGCGTTGCATATTGCCACGCTAACTCACTCGCCGTAGGCAGGTCAACTCCACTGAGACCTGCACACACTTCTACGCTCCTCGAACGGCGGTTGCACATTTGAAAGCCGCCGTCGAATCCGAGCGGATTCGAGAAGCAGACGTGGGTCGCCAACGGCCCTTGATGAAGTGACGGTGAGCCGGCCCATCAGGAACGACGACGGACCCATCACCGACACCGTGACCAGCATCAGGTTGCGCCGAGCGTGCCGCAGATCACCGCGCCGAGCGGACGGGCCGCGGGTCCCGCCCAGAAGCTCACCAGCGACGCGGTCGGGTCGAGCGACGGAAAGAACAGCTTCGGAGATCGTCGCCGCGACGACACCGTACAACGCGAAGTCGAACCATTCCAGCGCCGTGCCGAAGGTGGCGCGTGCCACCGTGCGACGGACCATCAGGTGATCCTTGGGGGACGCTCGGGCACAGTTCGAGCACCGATTGTGGACGCGATCGGCAGGCCAGCCACGCCACAGCCCGCGAATACGATCCGATAGTGCTGCCCCTTGCTCGCCATAACGTGAAATCTCTCGATGCGCTGGGGCGGCTAGATGACCAAACGACCCTACTGGCGGCAATCAAAAGCTTTTGGTCAGGCCTACCCCCAAGGTACGGCCGCGACCGACCGAAACCAGTTGCATGCCGGAGTACAGGCTGCCGAAGGTTTCATAGCGTTTGTCGAAAAGATTCCGGCCGAACAGATAGACTTCGAGATCCTTGTTTTTCCATCCGATTTGGGCATTCACAAGACTATAGGCATCAAGGTAATAAGATTTGTCTATATCCGCGGTGCGCTTGCCGGTGTATTGGTATTGAAGGTCGGCGGAGAGCTTGCCGGGCAAATGAATCGCCTTGGCCGAGGTTTCGTATTGCAGCCCGGCCGTCGCCGTCCATTTCGGTGTGTTCGGAACAGGATTGCCAGTGACCGTATTGACTGCGGCGCCGTTGGCTCCGAGTTCGCTATGGATGTAGCCGACGCCCCCGGAGAAGCTCAAGCCTTCAGCGATGAGCGCGCGCGCCTGCAATTCGAAACCACTGGTCTTGTAGTCCTGATATGTTGTCCGAAAGGCGCCAAGCGAAGGATCGAGATAGGACATGACACCGTTCTTGATGTCGTTGTGATAGACGCTGGCATCGATCTGAATACGATGGCTTAGAAGATCGGCCTTGACGCCCGCTTCGTAAGTCCACCCCAAAGCGGCCGGATAGGGGTTGCCCACGATGCCATCGACCGGATAGCTAAAGAGCGGGTACACCCGTGACGCGTGACCACGAGCAACCGACACGTAGCTTTGAATGTCGTTCGTCCACTTGAAGGATAGTGCTACCCGACCTGTCGGATAGGTTTGCGACGTTGAGTTGGAGCCGGTCAGCGAAGCGAGGCCCAAGGAGTTGTCCTGCTTCATCTCGATATTGTCATGGCTTACCCGGCCGCCGATCGAGAACTCCCAGCGGTTCGCAAAGGGGATCGAAACGTCCCCGAACAGTCCTAGGTTGGTCGTGTCGAGATTGCTTTTCATCGCGACTGAGCCGGAATACGGAGGCGGCGCGCACTGCGTACTGCTGCACCAGCGTATGCCGTTGGTTCGCATGGCACTGGCACCGACGACCCAGCGAACCGGGGCACCCTCGAGTGAATTCAGCCGAATCTCCTGGCTGAAGATGTTCTCCTGATCCGTTGAGTGGCCCACGTTACTGGATGCGGGGAACCCGATCGCGTCATAGACAAGTTTGTCCACGAGATCGAGTTCGCTTTCCAGCTTGTTGTGCTGGTAGGAACTGATGGAAGTGAGCTGGAAATTCTTGAAAAAATGCTCGACGGTCACGGTGGCGCCCGCTTGCGTTGTCTTCAAGTCCGGCTCGGTCAGGATGCCACTGGTCGGAAACTGACTGGCGCTACGCAGGACATAGAGCGGGGAGTTAGCCTGATCATGCAGATAGTTACCCGTCACTGTGATGAGCGTGTCGTCCAGCCCCGTGAAGCGTAATCCTCCACGGAATGCGCCGATGTCGCGCTTGCCCAGCTTGTCGGTGTAACGGCTACTGATATCGCCATTCTCATGGCCGTAACGGATCGCCATCCGTCCGTCAAGTTGTCCGGGCACGATATTGCCGCCAAGAACTGCCTCGCCCATGCGATAGCCGTGTTCGCCGACCTCGGTTGTCACGTGAACATCCCGAGTTCCGTCAGGCTGCTTCGTGACAACGTTGATGGCACCACCCAGCGCATTGGTTCCCCATAGCGTGCCTTGGGGACCGCGCAGCACTTCGATATGGTCGACGTCGAGCAACATGTTCGACGCGCTCATCATGCTGTTCGGCACACCATCGACATTGAATGCGATCGTGCCGTCGGAGTAGTTGGCAGGCGTCCCAAGTGAACTGACACCGCGAATTGAGAACCACTGGGAGCCTGTGGCGCGGCTGACCCATTGCACATTGGGCGCATGGCCGGCGATAGCCACACCTGGATCGAAGGGCGATTCCTTCAGGGTCTTCGCCTGCAAAACCGTGATGCTTTCAGGCACATCCTGAAGGCGTTCGGTCGTTTTCCGGGCGGTGACCGTGACGGGCTCAAGGACTGTGCTCTCTGCGCTCGATGCCGACGTGCCGCTATCCGGCGACTCAGTGGTTGATTGCGCTTGCTTTCCTTCGGTAGCGAACACGTCTGGAGCAGCGACGGCGACGGCTGCGGCAATCGTTGCGTTGAGCAATGTATGTCGGACGGTACGGACGACACGCAAGCCACACGCCGGGAGCCCTTCGCGCATCGCATCGATCGAGCCTGAACTTCTGCCAAGGGATTGATGAAAGGGAGAGCGATGTACCACACATTGCCCTTCAATATGAGGCGTGCTAGACATTAAACGAGACTCATTTGCATTATCGGGATCGTCAATTTACCGATTCGCCGACACACCTCCGTAGCGAGATTTGGCCAATTCCTTGTTCAATCAGGCCAAGTGTATGTCTTTCCATCGAGATGGCCGTATTGCGAAATAAATTGACTAGATTTCGCAATGTAGAAGTGTAGCTGCGCGGGTAGGCTGCGCCTCATCGTGGCCTGCCATGCCTGTTCTCTGGCCGGCCGAGAACTTCGTCCTTCCCGAGGAATACCTGTGCACTCACATATCATCGGTAGATCGGCCATGCGCGGCCGTTCAAGCGCCATCTCGATCCCCTTTGCTCGAGCGGGGCGCGCATGAGCACCGCCGCTATCTCCCGTACCAAACCCATTGTCATAAGCGTTGTTGGGTTGGTCGTTGTCTTCGGCCTGCTGTATGCCTGGCGCGCTGTTCGAAGCGGCGGCGCAGAACAACAGGCCATGCCGCCGATGCCTGTCTCGACGATCCGCGCAGAGCCTCGCAGTGTGGCCGACGAGTGGCAGGCCGTTGGCAGCCTGCAAGCCGTGCATGAAGTGCTGCTGGCTCCCGATACCTCGGGGCGAGTGACCGCCGTCAATTTCGACGCAGGCCAGTCCGTGAAGGAAGGGGCGGTGCTGATTCAGCTCTACGATGCCCCCGAACAAGCAGATCGTGCCGCTGCCGTGGCCAAAGCCGATTTCGCCCAGTTGCAACTCAGGCGTTCGCAAGCGTTGGCGCCTACCGGCGCGGAACCGCGCGAATTGCTCGAACAACATAAGGCGGACGCTGCCCAGACTGCCGCGGCAGTCCGGCAACTGGACGCACGCATTCAGCAAAAGTCGATTCGCGCGCCGTTCTCCGGTCAGTTAGGTATCCGGCGGATCAACCTGGGTCAGTATCTCAATGCCGGTGACGCGATCGCCACGCTGACCCAGCTCGATCCGCTCTATGTCAACTTCACGTTGCCGCAGCAGGACATGCCCAGGCTGACGTCGGGCGCACCGGTTCAGGTAACGGTGGATGCTGTGCCGGGGAGGATATTCACCGCCAGGATCAGCGCCATCGAACCGCGTATCGATGGAGAAACCCGCAATGTGGCCGTTCAGGCGCTGTTGCCCAATACCGACCGGTTGCTGAAACCCGGCATGTATGTGACGGCGCGGCTGGTATTGCCCGCCACGACGGACAATATCGTATTGCCGCTGACGGCGATCCAGACTTCGGCCTCTGGTGACAGCGTGGTGGTCGTGAAAGGCGCCGACGCGCAGGGAGTCGGCAAGGCGGTTGCCGTGCCGGTCATCACCGGCCGCCGGCTCGGGGAGGAGGTTCTGGTATCCCAAGGCATCAAGCCTGGCGACATCGTGGTGATGGCTGGCCAGAACCGTCTTCCGCCCGGTGCGACCGTAAAAATCAACAGCACGCCCCCTTCGGCAACGGCGACTCCTGATGCCCCGGCCGTTGCGTCCTCCAGCGCCAGCGCGCGGTAAAGGAAACCACGCCATGCGCTTTACAGACATCTTCATCCGTCGGCCCATCCTGGCACTGGTCGTCAGCCTGCTCATTCTGCTGATGGGCGCCACGTCGATTTTCCTGTTGCCAGTGCGGCAATACCCCTATCTCGAAAACGCCACCATCACGGTCAGTACCACGCTTCCGGGAGCAACCCAGGACGTGATGCAGGGTTTCGTGACCACGCCGATCGCGCAGTCCATCGCCACGGCCAGCGGCATTGAATACCTGAGTTCGACTACCACGCAAGGCAAGAGCGAGATCAAGGCGCGATTGGTGCTCAACGCCAACGCCGATCGCGCGATGACCGAGATCCTTGCCAAGGTGCAGCAGGTCAAGTACCAGTTGCCGGCGGGCATCACCGATCCGGTCATCAGCAAGTCCACCGAGGGCGGTACAGCCGTGCAATACATCGCCTTCTACAGCAAGACGCTGTCGATCCCGCAAGTGACGGATTTCGCATCGCGGGTTGCACAGCCTCTGCTCACCAGCATTCCGGGGGTGGCCTCGGCGGACGTCTATGGCGGCCAGACGCTGGCCATGCGCATCTGGATCGACCCGGTGCGGTTGGCCGCGCGCGGGCTGTCGGCCGGCGAGATATCGGCCGCGCTGCGCGCCAACAACGTGCAGGCCGCGCCGGGCCAGCTCAAGAGCGCGCTGACCGTCACCAACATCAGCGCGGCCACCGATTTGCGCAGCGTCGAGGACTTCCGCCAGATGGTCGTGAAGTCGAGCCCCGGCGGAGGCGTCGTGCGGTTGTCGGATGTCGCCACCGTGGAAATAGGTGGCCAAAACTACAATAGCCTCTCGTTCGCCACCGGCATACCCGCGATATTCGTCGCCATCCAGCCGACGCCGGCCGGGAATCCACTGGAGATCGTCAAGCAGGCCAACGAACTGCTGACCAGGATTCGTGCAATGGCGCCCCCAGGACTGACGGTAGCGCCGAACTACAACGTAGCGCGCTTCGTCAATGCTTCGATCGAGGAAGTCAAACACACGCTGGTGGAAGCCATCGTGATCGTGATCGCGGTGATCTTCCTGTTCCTCGGCACGTTCCGCGCGGTGATCATTCCGGTCGTCACCATTCCGTTGTCGCTGGTCGGTACCGCTGCGTTGATGCTGGTCTGCGGTTTTTCGATCAACCTGTTGACCCTGCTGGCGATGGTGCTGGCGATCGGTCTGGTGGTGGACGATGCCATCGTCGTGGTGGAGAACATCCATCGACACATTGAGGAGGGGCTGACTCCTGTGCGCGCGGCCCTGCTCGGCGCACGCGAAATCGTCGGGCCGGTGATCGCCATGACTATCACGTTGGCGGCGGTCTATGCGCCAATCGGCATGATGGGTGGACTGACCGGCGCGCTGTTCAAGGAGTTCGCCTTCACATTGGCCGGCTCGGTCATCGTCTCGGGAGTGGTCGCGCTGACGCTCTCGCCGGTGATGAGCTCGATGCTGCTCAGTTCCAGGCAGGGCGAGGGACGGCTGGCGAAGCGGGTCGAGCACTACATGGAAGGGCTGACGGCGTTCTATGGGCGCCTGCTGGCCCGCACGCTAGCCGCTCGCGGTGCGGTGCTGCTGGTCGGTGTGGCCGTGCTGGCCGCCATCGCGGTGCTGTTCACCGGCGCTCGCCGCGAACTGGCGCCGACCGAGGATCAAGGCGCCGTCATCGTCGTCACCAAGGCCCCGCAATATGCGGGCGTCGGCTACACCGCCCGCTATGCTCAGCAGATCGAAAAGCTGTTCGAGCAGATTCCCGAGTTCGACAGCAGCTTCATGAACATCGGCGACTCCGCCGGTGGCCAGAACATGATGCTGGGTGGCGCGATCCTCAAGGACTGGTCGAAACGCAAGCGGTCGGCCACCGAGATCCAGGGGCAGATTCAAGCCGCCGGCGGCGCCATCGACGGCGAGACGTTGACCGCCGTGCAGTTGCCCCCGCTACCGGGTTCCAGCGGCGGCCTGCCGGTGCAGATGGTGCTGCGCTCGCCCGACGACTTCAAGACGCTGTACGAGACCGGCGAGAAGATCAAGGCAGCGGCCTATGCCAGCGGTCTGTTCCTCTACGTGCAGAACGACCTGTCCTACGACAGCCCGCAGGCGCACATCACGATCGACAATGCGAAGGCCAGCGAAATGGGGGTGACCATGCAGTCTGTCGCCGATACCCTTGCCGTGCTGGTCGGCGAAAACTACGTCAATCGCTTCAACTTCCACGACCGCTCCTATGACGTGATCCCGCAAGTGCGCGGCGCCGAGCGTATGACACCGGAAGACCTCGGGCGTTTCTATGTCAAAACGACCTCCGGCGCACTGGTGCCATTGTCAACCGTGACGCATGTCGAGATGCGCCCGCAAGCGAACCAGCTCACCCAGTTCGGCCAGATGAATTCGACCACGCTCGAAATGCTGCCGGCGCCGGGCGTGAGCATGGGCGAGGCTGTGAAGTTCCTGCAATCGCAGCCGCTGCCGCCCGGCACCAGTGTGGACTGGCTCAGCGACAGCCGCCAGTTCGTGCAGGAAGGCAACCGTCTGCTGGTCTCATTCTGCTTCGCGCTGGTGGTGATCTTCCTGGTGCTGGCGGCGCAATTCGAGAGCCTGCGCGATCCGCTGGTGATCCTGGTGACGGTGCCGCTGGCGGTTTGCGGCGCACTGGTGCCGCTGTGGCTGGGCTTTGCCACGCTCAATATCTACACCCAGATCGGATTGGTCACCTTGATCGGCCTGATCTCCAAGCACGGCATCCTGATGGTCACTTTCGCCAACCATATCCAGCACCACGAAAACCTGAGCCGCATCGAGGCGATCGAGAAGGCCGCGGCGGTGCGGATGCGTCCCGTGCTGATGACCACCGCGGCAATGGTCGCCGGCCTTGTGCCGCTGTTGTTTGCAGACGGCGCAGGCTCGGCCAGCCGGTTCTCCATCGGCATCGTGGTGGTGATGGGCATGATGGTCGGCACCTTCTTCACGCTGTTCGTACTACCCACCATCTACAGCTTCATCGCCAAGGATCACCGGGTAACAGCGGAAAGTTCTCGCGCCCGCGAACTCGCTACTGCGGAGGCTCCCGATGTCGCCCTTTAAACCGGTTCCTGCGATGCCTGTTGTGTCGCGTCCGGCGACGCTTCCCTCTCCGCGCGCTGCCTTCATGGCAGTGGCCGTTGCCGTTATCACCGCAGGTTGCGCCAGCGGCCCCGATTACCACGCGCCGGCCTTACCGGAAACCGCTGCAGGCCCCTTCGTCAGTCGCCCATCCAATACGGATGTTGCCGAAGCGCTGCCCGCGAACTGGTGGAAGCTGTATGACGACCCCGCGCTCGACAATCTGGTGCAGGAAGCCTTGTCGGCCAATCCCAACCTGCGCGTGGCGATGGCCAACCTCGATCGCGCACGGGCCATCTACACGGAAGCGCGCAGCGGGCAATTCCCTTCGACCAGTATGTCAGGAGGCGTGGGATACGGGCGCGATCAGACCACGTGGTCCGGCACTGGCCAGGCCCCCGCGCAATGGAGCTACAGCGCGGGCCTCGACGTCTCCTATGAACTCGATCTGTTCGGTCGGGTCAGGCGCGACATCGAGGCTGCTCGCGACGACACCGATGCAGTCGCCGCCGCCTACGATGCCGCCCGGGTCGTTGTTGTTGCGGAGACGACGCGGGCCTATGTGGACGCCTGCAGCTACGGTGAGTCCATCGGCGTGGCGCGTTCGTCCGTCGAACTGGCCCAGCGCAGCCTGGATCTCATCGACAGCCAGGCGCACGCGGGCTCGGCGTCGCATCTGGATGTCGAACGGGCTGGCCTCACGCTAGCCCAGGCCCAGTCCGCATTGCCGCCCTTGCAAGGCCAGCGCGAAGCCGCACTGTTCGAGCTGGCCGCGTTGACGGGGCGCACGCCCTCGCAAGTGCCGGAACCGGCGCGTGCCTGCACCAAGGCTCCCGAGATTTCCGGTGCGTTGCCGGTCGGCGATGGCACTGCGCTGCTGCGTCGTCGCCCCGATGTGCGTCAGGCCGAGCGCCAACTGGCGGCGGATACCGCCCGCATCGGCGTGGCCGTGGCGGATCTCTATCCGCGTGTCACGCTGGGCGCTTCGGGTAACTACCTGCGCAACGACTACCTGAAAGGCAATCGCACCTTGTCCTTCTCTTTTGGGCCACTCATCTCGTGGACGTTCCCCAACATGATGGTGGCTCGAAGTCGCATTGCGCAGGCGAAGGCACAAAGCGTGGCGTCGCTGGCCAGCTTCGACGGTGCCGTGCTGAATGCACTGAAGGAGTCGGAGCAATCGTTGAGCGCCTATGGCGCGGCGATGCAGCAGCGCGATGCGCTGGTAGAGGCGCGTAACCGTGCCGAGAATGCCTTCCGGCTGGCCGACCAGCGCTACCGCGCCGGTTCCATCAGCTACCTCGACGTGATCGTGGCACAGACCAGTCTGATCGACGCGAAAGCCCAGGTGGCCGCTGCTGACCAGCGAGTCGGTTCTGCGCGAGTCAGCGTATTCAAGGCGCTTGGCGGTGGCTGGGAACAGGCCAGTACGCAGTAATGCTCGAGGGCATCGGCGCGTGGGCGATCTCACCGTCGCGCCGATGTCTGATGCCAACCATTAGCCACGCGGCTCCGCGTTGTCGCGAACAACCGGAAGTTCTGCATAGCGAAGGAATATGGATATGGACCCGCGCGACGACCCGCCTCGGATCATTGACCTGATTACATCATTCGGTAGCAAGAGCCTGCCGTCTGGCAAACACACGATGAAGCACACCACATCAGCCTGTCCGGCGACCACACCGCCGATGTCGTCTCAGGAACAACGATTGGCGGCCAGCCGACTGCGACCGACGATCGCTCGTACCCGTGTCCTGTCCGTACTGGAACAGGCGGCGCCGCGCTGTCTCGATGCCAGTCAAATGTACCGCATCCTCTGCACGCAACTCGACAGCCTCAAACCGGCCTCGATCTACCGTGCGCTGAATGATTTATGGACCTCCGGCTTGCTGGTCCGTACGGAGGGCGCACAAGGCCGCGCACTCTACGCGCTCAAGCCGGACAGGAAGAACCTTCAGAACGACACCGTGCGCTGCCGCTGTGGCGCGCGATTGGTTTTTATTGAGGATCGGGCATTGCACGAGCATCTCCGATCACTGGCGACCAAGGAAGGCTTCGATCTCGGCAACGAGCCAGCTTTTACCATCACCGTGACGTGTGCGGAATGTCGGCCGTTCCGCAGGAGAAGAGAATAGGTGACCTTAAACCGAGGTCGCCCGATCTGACAGCGCCTCGCCGCTTTTTGCTGCCTGGCCTCCATGCTCGGTGGACGACGGCACGCTCCACTCAAGGTGAGACTCAATCGGGAAGCACGATGCCGCGTACGGCATCAGACTGCGCGTTTGTCGTTCGATCGGAAAGGTATCGTGCTGGCGGCTTGCCTACCGCCTTGCGGAACATGGTGATGAACCCGCTGGCATTTTCGTAGCCCAGTTCCAGCGCCACCGTTTGCACGCTTTCGCCGATGGTCAGGCGTTGAAGCGCAAGGATCACATGCAGTTGCCGGCGCCAGCGTCCGAAACTCATGCCGATTTCGTGCAGCAGAAGCCGGCTCATGCTTCGCTCGCTCATGCCAATGCGGGTAGCCCAATCGCTCTTTGAGGTTTTGTCGGTAGGATCGGCCAACAGCATTTCCGCGAGTCGGCGCAATCGCGGATCACGCGGCATCGGCAAATGCAGGTCTTCTACCGGAGCCGCCGCCAACTCATCCAGCAACGCGGCAATCAGTCGGTCTTCCCGGCCGCCCGACGGGTATGACGCGGGGAAGCCGGCCACCTTCAGAAGCAACTCGCGCAGCAATGGCGAGACGGAGATCGTGCAGCAGGTTTTCGGAAGATCCGGTGCGGCATCAGGCTCCACGAACAGGCAATGGCATTCGGTTTCACCGGATCCCCGTGCCGAGTGGGGCAAGTCTCCCGGTATCCATACCGCGCATTGCGGCGGCACGATCCAGACACCGTTTTCGATTTCGCAGTTGAGGATGCCACGGACGGAGTAAAGCAGTTGCGCCCTGCGGTGCCGATGCCTCGCATGTTCCCAGCCCTTGGCTACCGACATGGCACTCAGGGCGACAACGGGCCGGGGCAGGTTATCCACGTCCTTGGCCACGGCCGGATCGGTGATGGCAATGCTTGACATGATGCGTATCGGGCTTCGGATCCAAGATGAGGCGCTGGCCTAATTGAAAAATATTATGGCCAACTTGTGCAATGACGTCCAGCTATTCCGCCGGTATCGTGTGATTGACCATGCTGGTCGTTCTGCTCGCCAGGGCTATTGCGCTGCCGGTCCGGAGGGGTATCCCATTTTTCTTGACGAAGTGGGGCTGCCAGCTATTTCCCGTGATGCGCCGAAGGAGTATTGGCATGTTGATTGACGCCTCGAAGTTCCCCTTGGTCTGGATGCGACTAAACGCACCAGGCACCGACCCCACAGTCTCGCCTTTTGCCGAGTTCGAGGGATTGCTCGCACGGAAGGAAGTTTTCGTCTTACTCAACGACGAGGGGCTTGATAAAGGCGAACACGAACATTCGCCGGAAGAAAGGAAGCAAACCTCGCTTTGGATGAAACGCCACAAGAGCGAATTGCGGACCTTCGTCAAGGCAGGGATCTACATCGAACCGAATACCGCCAAGCGACTGGCGACCAAGGCGTTCGCTTTGGTGTACGAAAAATTTTGGGGCTATCCCATGCTCACGGTTGCGACGAAAGACGAGGCGCTGGCCCTGGCGCGGAGGTTGTTGCTGGGTGAGCAAACGGATGCATGGTCGCACTAGGCCCGACCAATAGAGGTCGGTCGGAATCTGGAGGCCGGCGCGTTAAGAGACGGTACGAGCACTGAAGAAATGAGGCAGGTCAATGGCATTGAAAACGGTCGAAACCCGGCGCTCCGTCTCCGTCGGCAGCAAGATTCGCTTGCTGCGCCAGCGCCAGGGTCGCACGTTGGACGACGTCGCGACCGTCTCGCAGCTTTCCAAGCCCTTTCTTTCGCAGGTCGAACGAGATCACGCCAGCCCGTCGATCACTTCGCTCGCGAGCATCGCGAAAGCGCTGGGCGTGTCCGCCAGCTATTTCATCGATACGCCGACCGAGGAAAGTTGCGTGCGACGCCGTAAGGATCTGCGGTACTTCGCCTTCGCCGATTCCGCCGATCTGCTCGCGCGCCTGTCGATTCGGCCGGGCGACCGCCAACTCGAAGCGATTCTCGTGCGCATGTCGCCCGGCGAGCGGCCAGGCAAAGGAACCACGCACGCGTGCGAGGAATTCGTGCATGTGCTCAGCGGTGAAGTGACGATCACGCTGGAAGGCAAAACGTTCGTGCTCGGCGTGGGTGACAGCGCGCACTATGAATCGACAATTCCGCCTATCTGGACCAACACGCGCGACGACGAAGCCGTGCTGGTCTGGGTCGGCACGCCACGGCTGCTTTGACCGGCGCGCGGCGCGCACATGGACGCGCGGCGACTTTTGTGAGGCCGTAGACGTTTTTCGTGCCCCACCATCGCTTCCGCCCCCCTCCGATCCGTACTTCGACTCCTTTCCCCCGTCGAACGGCGTTTCCGGCCGGAGTGCTCCGTTACCTGCCCTTACGCTGTTGGCACGGCGACCGGCTGGAGTGGGTCGATCTGCGCCGGTCATCCGTCACGGAGCGGCCGGCCCCATTCGATCAGGAAGCGACATCATGGTGACGCCTGATCCTACGTTCGTAGATCCGTTCACTGCGAAAAGCGGCCGTCCGTGCCTCGCTGAGACGAAAGTCCGCAAAGCCGACTTGCTCGATGCGGCTATGCCGGCAGAAGACCCGCAATGCGATAACTTTCAATTAACCCGTCATAGACAGAAATATCGGAGCGACTCCTGGCAATGAGCTGAGCGCCGGCGACGGCGGCGTAGATGGCACGAGCACGCCGTTCGCTATCCTCGGCGCTGACCACGGCCGCGTCGGACAGCACCTTGCTCAACCACGCAACATTCACATCAGCAAAAGTCTGGACCTCTTTCGTCACCGTTTCCGGCAAGTCATCAGATTCGGCAGCCATGAAGCTGCACAGGCATATGCGATTGCCATGCTCAAGCGCCTTGCGAAACGTATCGGGATAGCGGCGCAGGCAATCGATCGGATTTGCGGATTCGGCCAAAATCGCATCCAGCGCAGCTGCCGATTCCTCCCAATACCGCCTCGCCACCGCTGCGCCAAGATCGGCCTTGCTTGCGAAGTGGTGGTAGATGCTCGCGGCCTTGATGCCGACAGCTTCAGCGAGATCACGAAAGTTCAGCCCGCTGTAGCCGTGCGCCTGGGCAATCTTTGTGGCGGCCACCAGGATTCGCTCCCTGGAACTCAGGCCTGACTCGTTCTTCACTCTGCTACCGCCTCCACGACCGTTGACACCGGCAATTATACCTTCTACTGTAAACCTAACGAACGTTAGGTAGATGTGGATATCCACCCCCCATATCGTCCGACCCCGTGTGACAAACCGCATAGAGAGGCACGCATGGCTTTCAGCACCACCGATTTCGACGTAACCCAACTCCCGATCATGACGATTTACGATTTCCCCAAAGGCCCCTATCCGACGCGCGTCCGTATCGCCCTGGCCGAGAAAGGTCTGCGATCGCGCGTCGAGTTCGTGATGGTCGACCTTTACAAGGGGGAGCACAAAAGGCCCGAGTTCATCTCCGAGAAAAACTACTCGGGAACGCTGCCGGTCCTCGAACTAAACGACGGAACGTGCATCGCCGAATGCACAGCCATTACCGAATACCTCGATACGCTCGATGGCGCACCCACGCTGACCGGCAGGACACCACTCGAAAAAGGCGTGATCCACATGATGAGCAAGCGCGCCGAGCTGGAGTTGCTCGACGCAATCAGTGTCTATTTCCACCATGCCACGCCAGGGTTGGGACCCAACGTCGAGCTCTATCAGAACGCCCAATGGGGGCTTCGTCAGCGCGACAAAGCCCTGAGGGGCATGCACTACTTCAATGACGTCCTGAAAAAGCAGCCGTTTGTCGCTGGGGATGCCTTCTCTATGGCCGACATCACCGTCATCGGCGGTCTCGTCTTTGCGTCAATCGTGAAGTTAACCGTGCCTGCGGAGTGCGGGGCGCTGCTGGATTGGTACACGAGAATGCGGGAACGTCCCAGCGTCAAGAACCAGCCGGCATTCGCCTGAAACAGCAGTCGTGCCCGACCGTCATCGACGGTCGACCAATCCTTGGTTGCAAATCGGGAACGACCTGCCTGCGCAACTTCGACGACTCGTCTACTCGATCGATACCGGATGGCCGCACGACGCCAAACGTTGCGCAGCAGATCGGTCAATCGTAGAGGCGTACTGCGCGCGGTGCTCGCGTAGCAATGCGGAGTGGAAGGACGCGGTCGTGGCACACGGCTTCGCGTACGACCGCCACGGTGGCCGTTCCAGTTGGACAGCGGCCGCTGAGGACCCACCGAGTCGAATGGCAGCTCGGTGGCGATCACGGCCCTGACGAAGCAACAGCGAAGCAATCCCAGACCTGAACTAACGCTGACTGCCTGACAGCTCACATCTCGACTTACGCCCCTCAACCATCCGTCGATACCGTCACCGCCTCCCACGCCCGGATTTCCTCGTCCAGCGCCGCGAGTTTGCCGCGCACGAGCCGCAGCGCATCGCTGCCGAGCAGCAGATGGGCTGGCGGATGTTGTGCCGCAACGACGGCGAGTATCGCCCGCGCCGCTTTCACCGGATCACCCGGTTGCTTGCCGCTCCTCTCCTCGCGCTCCTGGCGAATCGGGTCGAAGATCGCGTCGTAATCGGCGATCGAGCGCGGCGTGCGCATCATCGACCGGCCGGCCCAGTCGGTGCGGAACGAACCCGGCGCCACGGCCGTCACCGCGATGCCGAACGGCTCGAGTTCCTTGCCGGCGGCTTCGGAAATGCCTTCCAGCGCGAACTTGCTGCCGCAGTAGTAAGCGATGCCCGGCATCGTGATGTGGCCGCCCATCGACGTGATGTTGAGGATGCGCCCGCGCCGCCGCTCGCGCATGAACGGGACGACCGCCTTCATCATCGCCACCGCGCCGAATACGTTCACGTCGAACTGCCGGCGCATCTCCGCGAGCGGCGCTTCTTCCATGATCCCTTCGTGCCCGTAGCCGGCGTTGTTCACCAGCACGTCGACGGGCCCGACGTTCGCCTCGATTTCGGCAACGACACCGTCGATGCGATCGAAATCGGTCACGTCGAGCACCCGCGCGAATGCCCGCGCGGACAGCGCTTCGAAAGCCTGCGCCGCCTGCGCGCTTCTCACGGTGCCGACCACCGTGTGACCTGCGGCAAGCGCCTCCTGCGCGAGCGCGCGGCCGAAGCCGCTGCTGACGCCGGTAATGAGCATGAGGTTGTCGGATGCCATGTGAGCTTCTCCCGTATGTCGATTGGTGCGTGCATACTAGTCTGACGAACCCCGTCGAATAAGCCCGATTCCGCTGATTTTCTTGCACAAAACTATGAGCCCCGAGCCAGCCTCCGCCCGATCCCCATCGCTGCCGCCGCGCGACCGGAAGCGTCTGGTGACGCTGCTGCGCGCGCTGGCGCCCGACGAAGGCTACAACCTGACGGCATTGCCGAGCGTGCGCATCCTGCGGTCGAACCGCGCGCTGTCGCGCACGCCGGTGCTGTACGACCCGGGCATCGTGATCGTGTGCCAGGGCTGCAAGCGCGGCTACTTCGGCGGCGAGCGCTATCTGTACGACGAGCATCACTACCTGGCGGTGTCCGTGCCCGTGCCGTTCAGCATGGAAACCGACGCCACGCCCGAGCGCCCGCTGCTCGCGCTGTATCTGCACCTCGATTTCACGATGGCCGCCGAACTCGCGGCACAGATCGACCGCGAAGGCATCGCGGAGCCCGTGCAGGCGCCCAGGAGCATGATGTCGACGCCGATGGATGCAACGATGCACGCATCAGTGCTGCGTTTCGTCGAGGCGATGGGCCGGCCGCTCGATGCCGCGGTGCTCGGTCCGGCGCTGCTGCGCGAGTTGTATTTCCGCGTGCTCACCGGTGCGCAGGGCAGCGCGATGCGCAGCGCGCTGGCGATGCGCGGACAGTTCGGCCGGATCGGCCGGTCGCTGCGCGTGATTCACGCCGATTACGCGCAGCCGCTCGACGTGCCGCAACTGGCCGACGCAGCCGGCATGAGCGTGCCGAGCTTTCACAGCCACTTCAAGGCAATCACGCAGGTATCGCCGATGCAGTACCTGAAGTCGACACGCCTGCATCAGGCGCGGTTGCTGATGGTGCGCGAGGACCTGACGGCGGAGGCGGCCGGCTACGCGGTCGGTTATACGAGCCCGTCGCAGTTCAGCCGCGAATTCAAACGCCTGTTCGGCCTGACGCCGGCGAAGGAAACGCAGCGCATGCGCGAGAGCTTCGCCATTCCGGCGGCATTCGACGATGCGGTGTTCGTGTCGTCGCATTGAATCGGGTACCGCGCCAGGCCCGCGCGCGGATTTCCGTCGACCGCGTCTAGCCCCGCTGCCGATAGATGCGAGCGACGCTCGCGAAGAACGACAGCGCGGCGATCGCGCAGGCCAATGCGAACACGTAGACGGGAAATTGCCGCTCGCCCTCGCCTCCGCCCGCGCCACTGACGAGCGCGATCACCACGGCGACCAGCGCGGCGCCGATGGACTGACCTGTCGTTCTCGCGGTCGACAGCACGCCGGAAGCGGTGGCCGTGCGGTTCTTCGCCGCGTTGGCGAACATCTCCTTGTTGTTCGGCGGCAGGAAGAAGCCGTACCCCACGCCGCACAGTGCGACGCGCCACAGGAAATCCACGACGGATGGTTGCGCGGGCAACAGGATCAGCGAACCGATCCCGAGACAAAACATCAGCACGCCGACACTCGACAGCTGCGTCGCATTGAAACGATTCGCCAGTCGCCCGGCAAACGGCGCGCACAGCGCGACCGCGATCGGCCAGGGCGTAAAGACCAGCGCCGATTTCAGCACGCTGTACGCATATGTGTGCTGCAGCACGAACGGCAACGCGACCAGCGCCATGCCCTGCGACACGAACATCGTCACGGACGTCAGCACCGCGAACGTGTATCGGCGCGACCGGAAAATGTCCAGCGGCAACAGCGGATGCCGCGCCCTGGCCTGCCCGACGCAGAATGCCAGCATCAGCACGGCCGCAGCGACGGCAAGCACGAGCACGGTACGGTTGCTCCACCGCCCGATCTGGTCGACGGCGAGCGCAAGGAGGCCGAATGCCGCGGCGGAGGTCACCGCGCCCGGCACGTCGAAGCCGCGCTCCCGATGCGTGTCTTTTCCCAGCGCGACGAACGAGAACGCGATCGCGGCGATCCCGAACGGGAGGTTGATGAAGAACAGCCAGGGCCACGATGCCCACGAGACGATCAGGCCGCCCAATGCAGGGCCGACGGCGGTCCCCACCGCAAATACCAGCGCATTGACACCGAAGATCGTCCCGAGCGAGGCGGGCGGGAAAATCACCCGGTAGAGACCGTAGCCGACGCTGATCAGGATCGCGTAGCTGATGCCCTGCAGGACCCGCATCGCCACCAGCGCGCCGAAGGTGGACGCCAGCCCGCAGCCGAGCGACGCGATCGTAAACAACACCAGCCCGATCGTGTAAAAGCGTCGCTCGCCGATTCTCGAGCCGAGCGACGCGCACGTCAGCATCGTCGCCGCACTCGCCACCTGATACCCGTTCGCGACCCAGATGACCGACGCCGCGCTCACGCGCAGGTCGGTCGAGATCGTCGGCAGCGCGATATTGACGATCGCGCTGTCGAGCGCGGACATGAATACGCCGACCAGAATCGCGACGGCCGCAAAATAGCGGCGAGGGATGTCGAATCCTTCGTCGCCGAACGTTTCCGCGATCTCCATGAATCACCCTTGCCGGACGCAGGCCCGGTGCATGAACTAGTCGCGGCGCGCCGGCGCGCCGTGCGCGGCATCGCGTGCCAGGCCCGCGAGCGAATTCAGGATGAAGGCCGTCACGCCCCAGATGTCCTGCGTCTGCTCCGCCCAATACCACGCGCCCATGCGTTCGCCGTCCGTGTACTGACGCGGCAGATCCGGATTCAGCAGCGCGGCGAACGGAAACTCGAAGATTTCCGCGACTTCCGCGGGCGCCGCCTCCCATGTCGCCGTTTCCGGCACGATGCCGATCACGGGAAAGATCGCGTGGTGGCGCTTTCTGGTTTTATGGATCGGCAAGCTGCCGACCACGCGGACCGCGCCGGGCGCGAGGCGGATCTCTTCGAACGCTTCGCGCAACGCGGTCGCGCCGATATCGCGGTCGGCCTCCGCCGGACGGCCGCCCGGAAAGCTCACGTGCGACGAGTATTCGCTGAGATTCGACGCGCGCCGGGTCAACAGGATCGTCGGTTCGCGCCGCGCGACGATCGCGACCAGCACCGCCGAGAATTTCCACTGTCCGTCGTTGTCCGCGAGGAATTGCTTCGCCGTCGGCCAGTCGGTGCCGGCAGGAATGCCGTGACCTTCGACACCACGGACGATCGCTTCCAGCGCGGCCTGCGGCGAGCCGGCTTCCGCGTGCGCGCCTGCCAACCCGGCGCCGGTATTCACGACGCCTCTGTCTGGTTCCATGTCTGCCTCCTGCGTGCGGCACCTGCACACGCTGCACGACACTGAACCCGACACGTGTTGCATGGGCGCGGCGTCGTTGTGGTCAATCCGATGAACCGGTGTTCGCATGCGATCGCAAATGACACGCGCGGGTGCGCGACTGTCTGCTCCGGCGTAAAAATATCCGCCAGCGTTGCGGATGATTGAATGCCGAAACCCGATCGCCGTCGATCAACGGAGAAACCGATCATGCACGAAAAAGCGAGACTCCGTTCGACCGCGCGCGCACGTCGCGTCCTCGCTCAAGCGACGGATGTCGGCTCGCTCCGCGCATCGATGCGCGCCGATGCGGTACCGATCCACCCGGCCGCCGCGATGGCCGCTGC
>Ga0209566_100221_pt1 | contig 56770 bp, 70 predicted proteins | sample Araplavi_mTSA_r2_2_FD_184287 | JGI IMG/M metagenome (GOLD analysis project Ga0209566, IMG submission 184287) | Arabidopsis root microbial communities from North Carolina, USA - plate scrape CL_Cvi_mTSA_r2 (SPAdes) (version 2) | ecosystem: Host-associated > Plants > Roots > Endosphere | place...
AAACTCTCCATAAAGGGTAGTTCGAATAGCTCATGATAAAGCTGGTATAACTTTTGCTTCAGCCTCGAAAGGCTTCAGCGTCCGTTTGTTTTAACGCTCGATGTTCAGTTTTCAAGGAGCAATCTTGCCGCCCGCTTGCGATGTTAGCTCGCAATGGCGACCTTCATAATATATCACAGCGAGCCCAGTCATTGCAACTTGTAAGATATGTCATTTTCTCATATCCGTTATTGCAACAGCTTGTCCGCTCTCCCCTTCAGGAGGGGCGATAGATAATTTAACACACGCAGCAGACCATCGTCAATACTTTTATAAGCATCTTTTAATTTCTTTTTCAGGAACGCTGATTGCGCAGACCTGATGCATATCTGGACAGCTCCCGCGGCGCGGCGATTCGGGCATACATACGGAAGATCGTCTTGTACCGCTTGAAGATAGCTTCTTTGACCGGTCCTTCCATTCTGCGATCGCTCAGGTCTAGCAGCATCTCGTCAAGCTCCTTGCGGAGCATATAGTCCAACTCCCTGCATTCCTTGTCCGAGAACATCATACCCAGCATACGTTCACAGGCCTCCTGTACAATACCAGCATCGCGTGACGGCTGCCCGCCTCTAAGCGTTTTACTGTTATGCACCAATTCGGCCGGAAATATGACGCTGTATTCCCTAAAAAATCAATGCCTAAGGAGATGCATCGTAATCGTGCTCTCGATACATGCGGCTGCCAACAGCAGAAGCGCGACGATCGCGAACATCGCGACGGAGCCTTTTAGCGCAGTTCCGAACGCCGACCATGGATTCGGCTTGCCTGTCATCGACCTTCCCAGCCCCTGCATCATCCTTGCTCCCAGCAAAATGCCGTAAGCTGCTGCCAAGAAAACGGCCGGAAGTTCCAGAATGCCGTGCGGCAAAATGCCTCGAACGATTACGGAAAAGACATCGACACCCTGGTTGGCCATTTTTGCGAACAAATAGCCCATGATGAGACCGTTAAGCGCCAGCGTAAACAACGGCATGATACATAACGCGATTCCCAGGTACATCGCAAACGCGGTCGCTACGAGGTTGTTCACCAGGATAAGGCCGAACATCGTCCTGCTGGGATGATCGGAATCATTGGCTTGCTTCGCAATATTACTGATCCCCTCGATTTGCTTATCCAGCCACCCGAGTTCCCCGTTCGACATCGCGCCAACGAACAGACCGGCCAAAAAAATGACGGCAGCCGCCCAGAAGTAGGGCCTGACGTCCCTCCAAGCTAGCGCAAGCGTTTTTCGGATCACATTTTCTCCCCCTCTGCCCTATCATAACTTGCTATGGGTCAAGCATACATTGCAATTAGAACAAGCTGTAGCGTCCAAGCCTTATTCTAACTTTCTAATCGAGAGGGGAACTGGAATCATGAACTATTTTTTCGTATGGAGCGGCCGCCGCATCAAGCGGTATTTTTTCCTCACGCTGGCCGTGCTGCTGTCCGCGGGCATCATCTGGACGGAGCGGGACAACATCAGCGTCTTCGCCCCACATCCTCCCGCAGCCGTCTACAGCGTGCCTACCGATCGCAAGATCGTGGCGCTCACGTTCGATATCAGCTGGGGCGAGAAACGGGCCGAGCCGATTCTGGACATCCTAAAGCAGAAGAACGTGCCCAACGTGACCTTCTTCCTGTCGTCTCCATGGAGCAAAACGCATCCGGACATCGTGCAAAAAATCGTGGACGGCGGCTACGAGATCGGAAGTCACGGGCATAAGCACGTCAACTATAGCCAGTTGAGCGACGACGAGATCCGCAAGCAAATTCAGACCGCTCACGGCATGCTGTCCGATCAAACCGGCAAGAGCCCCAATCTGATCCGCATGCCGAACGGCGACTTCGACAAGCGCGTGCTGCGCATTGCCGAGGACTTGAATTATAAAGTGATTCAATGGGATACCGATTCTCTCGACTGGAAAAATCCCGGCGTCGGAACGATCGTCCAGCGCGTCGTGACCAAAGCGCACCCCGGCGATATCATCCTGCTGCATGCCAGCGATTCTTGCCAGCAGACGCACGAAGCGCTGCCGCAGATCATCGATCAACTGCGCGCCAAAGGCTACGAGTTCGTAACGGTCTCCCAGCTCATGAGTCAGACGGACGCGAAGGGTCAGACCGTGCAAGACAAACAAACGTGGAACCAAGTCGCTTAATCGGACCACGCGCCTCTATAATTTAATGACTGCCCGCTTCCGTCTTCATTTTCGGCGACGTGCCAGGCACGCTTAAGATATGGTGAAGGCGGAGGATCTGGTAGGCGTTGCATACGAAGATCGGCACTAGCGTAAATGTCAGCTGCGTCCACAAGCCGCCGGAGCGGAATCCCGGCAAGCCTTCAATCGTCGTGACCGCGATCATGTAAAATAATGTCGGTATCCAGGCCCCGGCCGTCGTCTCTTTGACTTTGCGCCAGGCGACGACAAGCGCTCCGGCAAGCAGCAGTAATGGTACGATCCAGTAGGCGTTGGGCGGAAATTCGCTGTCGTGCGTCCAATACACGATCTCTGCAAGCACGAAGAGCGCCACGAAGCCTTGCAGCGCAACCCAAAGATACGGCCGCTTTATGATGCTCCGCGCGATGTAATTAAGCATAAGGTACGCGAAAAAGCCCATATGGGCGAAGGCGCCGAAAGACAAGCCGGCGAGCGCCATCATGATCAGGTTAAACGTCCAACCGCGCGCCCCGCCGATTTGAAAGTTCGGGTCGCACACCATCATCACGACGCCCGTGATCAAAGCGGCCCCGCCGCCGATGAGGATCGTCGTGCCGAACAAGGTCATCCATTTGCGTAAATTCAATTGTATTCCTCCCCCGTCAGTACACAAACATTTTACCATGTTCGTCCCAAAAAGCCATGAATCCTTGCCTTATAATCGGCGCGCCGAAGTCGCATACTACGATCAAATTCCCGGAAAGGGTGATGATCGCGATATGCGGCTTCGCTTATGGTGGACCGGCCTCTTCCTCTCGGCCGTCATGTTGCTCTCCTCCTGCGGTCCCGAATCGAGCGCGGGCAGCGAGCAAATGAGCTATAAAGACGTAAAATCGATGGTTATCGACATTTTAGGCTCGCAGGAAGCCCAAGAGGCGCTGGATAAAGCATCTACGCAGAAATACGGCACCAGCTCCCTGCATGCGCAATCTCTGACGCCTGCGGACCAGGAACAGATTCGAACGGCTGTCAAAGACGTACTAACCTCCTCCAACTATTCGAAGGTGCTTCGGGAGATCATGACGGACACCAAGTTCGCCGGCGAATTCGCCAAGGCGGTCAGCAAGGACAACAAGCAGATCCATAAGGACCTGCTGAAGGATCCGACTTATCAGCAAGAACTCGTCAATGTGTTCAAGACCGGCGACATGAAGACTGTACTGTTCGAAACGACTAAAACCGCGGAATACCGCAAGCAGATGATGAGCGCCGTAGGCGAGGCGATTCAAAATCCCGTATTCAAGCTCGAGCTCATGAAGATCCTCCAGGATGTGGTCAAGGAAGAACTTACGCCGAAGTCCGAAGGCTCTAAGGAAGGATCGTCGGGCGGCAATCAAGGCGGAAGCGGCGGAGGTAGCGGCGGGGGCGGCGGCGAGCAGCAATCGGACAGCGGCGGAGGCGGCGGCCAGTAACGCGGTCTCAGCGGCAAAAAATACGACCGTCGGCGCAAATCTGCCTTCGGTCGTTTTTTTGTTAAACAGTTATTTGTTGCATCTGGCGATGACTTCGTCGGCCAGTGTCAGATAAGCGATACCCGTAGGATGATCGGCCTTGTACACCGAAGGCGAAAAATCCCGCTCGGACGGGTGATTGTCCGGCGCGCCAAGCGGAAATTGAGCGAGCAAAGCGGTGTGCAAGGTGTCTGCCAGCATGCCGCCTCCGCCTCGCCCGAACACGTAATCGCGCTCGCCGTTTTTCTCGTACCACGCCATGTTCTCCACGACGCCCAGTATCTCGTGATTCGTTTTGATCGCCATTGCGCCTGCTCGAGCCGCTACAAAGGCTGCAGTCGCATGCGGAGTGGTCACGATGATCTCTTTGCTCTTCGGCAGCATCTGATGCACGTCGAGCGCGATGTCTCCCGTACCGGGCGGGAGATCGAGCAGCAGATAGTCGAGCTCGCCCCAGTCGATATCGGCAAAAAAGTTGCGCAGCATTCGGCCGAGCATCGGTCCGCGCCAGACGATCGGGCTGTTGTCTTCAACGAAGAAGCCCATGGAGATGACTTTGACGCCGAAGCGCTCGATCGGCTTGATCTTGTCGCCGACCTGCTCCGGCCGCTCTTCGATTCCCATCATGTCCGGCACGCTGAAGCCGTAAATATCGCCGTCGATCAAGCCCACGCGCTTGCCGCGCCTAGCGAGCGCGACTGCCAGGTTAACCGTAACCGTGGACTTGCCGACGCCGCCTTTGCCGCTGGCGATGGCGATGGAGACGACGTCGCTGTCGGGACGCAGCAGCGGATTCTGCTCGAGTCCGGCGCTGTGTCCTTTAACGGGGGCGGCCTCCTTCTTCGCGCCGTCCGCGGCCCCTGCTTGTCCGCCTTCGATGCGCGTCCTGGCCTCCGTCTGCTCATGCTCGGTCATCGTCCGGAAACGGACATGCGCCTTGCCGTCGTGCAGCGAGCCGAGCGCGGCGACAATCTCGGATTCGAGCCGTCCGGAATCGGTCATGCTGTCCGGATGCAGTACGACGGTTAGCGAGACGCCGGTCTCGCGGACGACGATGTCCCTAAGCAAGCCCAGTTGGGCAAGAGGCTGCTTCAAGGTCGGCTCTTCGAGCCCCCGAAGCGCCTCGATTACTTCTTCTCTCGTGGCCATTCGCGTTCCAACCTCCACCCGCTCACGCGGTTTCTTGATTGTCTATTATAGCACAATCGCGCATCCCTGATGTTCGGCGGTCGGCTGCAACGGCCCCGTTTCCGTATTATGTGGCTGGCGATGGGAGGCCCTTCTTGCCCTCCCCTTCCATATATCGAAGGATCCCTCTATACAGGGCGGCGGCCACCTTCGTCTGGTAACCCTCGCCGGCGAGCAGCCTCGCCTCATCCGGATTGGAGAGAAAGCCCACCTCGACGAGTGCTGCAGGCATTTTGAGCGCCTTGAGCAGGTAAACATTGTCCTTGGTCAATGCAACGCGATTCGTATTGCCGACGGACGAACGGATCTCCGCCTGCACCAGCGTCGCCAGACGGCCGCCTTCCGTATTTGTCGGGTAATAAAACGTTTGGGCGCCGGACCACTTGGAAGACGGGACGCTGTTCATATGGATCGTGAGCGCCAGATCCGGCTTTTTTTCGATGATGACCGCAGTCCGCTTGAGCAAGTCTTGCGTTTTGCGCTTGGCGTAACCTTTAACGTCGGAATCAGCTAGGTCATGATCGCCCTCCCGCGTCAAATAAACGACCGCCCCGGCCTGCTGCAGATAATCACGCAACTGCAGAACGAGCGACATATTGATATCCTTCTCGATGACGCCGTCCCGGCTGACCGCGCCCCCGTCCACCCCGCCATGGCCCGCGTCCAGGACGATCGTCTTGCCCGCGAGCGGCGCGCTTAAGTAGCTCCGTCCGCCCGTCTCGAGCGCGGGGATCTCCGCCCACACGAGAAGGATCAGCAGAGCCGCAAGACCAATAATGGAGCCGATACGGGCGGCTCCCTTGCGAGTAACCCAGACGACGATCCGTCTCGGATGCTTCGTGCGCGAAAATTCGTGTCCGTGTCTCTGCCGCATAATAAAAACCACCCTGTCCATTAGATGTACGCTACATCTTATGGGACAGGGCGGTCATTTATGATCGCTTGCGATTAACGTGCGGCAGTCTCCGCCGATGCGGACATGCCTTCGATCAAGATCTGGGCAACTTCCGGCCTAGAGAACTCCGGCGGCGGGCAAATGCCGTCGCGCAGCAGCGCGCGCACCTTCGTGCCGGACAGCGTGAGATGCTCTTCCTTGCCGTGCGGGCAAGTCTTGCTCGACGCCATGTTGCCGCACTTTTTGCAGAAGAAGCTGTGCTCAAAGTATAGCGGCGTAATGCCCAGTTCTTCCGCGGTGAAGGTCTTCAGCAAATCCTGCGCTTCGTACGTGCCGTAGTAATCGCCTACGCCGGCGTGGTCGCGGCCCACGATGAAGTGGGTGCAGCCGTAATTTTTGCGTACCATCGCGTGGAAAATCGCCTCGCGCGGACCGGCATACCGCATAGCCGCAGGGAAAACCCCGAGGAATACGCGATCTTTCGGATAATAATTCTCGAGCAGCGCCACGTATGAACGCATGCGCACGTTCGCGGGAACGTCGTCCGACTTCGTCTCGCCGACGAGCGGGTTCAGGAAGAGCGCGTCCACGATTTCCATCGCGCATTTTTGAATGTACTCATGAGCGCGGTGGACCGGGTTGCGGGTTTGAAAACCGACGACAGAACGCCAGCCCTTCTCGGCGAAAATGCGGCGCGTCTCGGCCGGATCGAAATAGTACTCGCCGAACTTGTCCGGCTGCGGACGATTCAGCACTTGAATCGGGCCGCCGACATAAACGTTCGGACGCTCGAACAGCTTGACGACGCCGGGATGCTCCAGATCGTCCGTCTTGAACACCTGTACGGCCTCATGCTTCTTGTCCGCCGTGTAGATGCTCTCGATGTCGATGACGCCGTACACGACGCCATCCTCGCCCACGAGAGATGCGCGATCGCCGACGGAAAGACCGCCGGATTGCTCTTCGGTTACCGCTAGCGTGATCGGTATGCTCCAAACCGTACCATCGGCCAGGCGCATGCGGTCGACGACGCTGCGATAATCCTGTTCGTTCAGGAACCCGGTGAGCGGGCTGAACGCTCCGACGCCGATGAGATCGAGGTCGGAGATCGTCCAGGCGTTCACGGGAATGGACTTAAAGCTTCCCGCTTGTGCCAGCAGTTCTTCTCTGGCCGATCCTTCAAGCAGGCGATTGATCAAAGTGCCGCCGTGCGGCTGAATTGCGCTCATGATTGTAGCTGCTCCTCTCGTAAGGCCGCTTATTTATGCAGACCGCACTCGGTCTTCTCTTGCCCAGCCCACCGTCCTGCACGCGGGTCTTCGCCCGGCATGACTTGACGCGTGCAGTACTCGCACCCGATGCTCGGGTAGTGATTGTCGTGCAGCGCGTTGTAAATAATATTGTTGGAGCGGATATAGTTCCATACGTCGTCGTTCGTCCAGGACGCGATCGGGTTGAACTTCACCAGCCCGAACTTCGTATCGTATTCGACCTTCTTGGCGTTGGCGCGCGTAGGCGCCTGATCGCGGCGAATACCGGTGATCCACGCCTCGTATTGGCTCAAGATCCGTGTCAGCGGCTCGACCTTGCGAATGTTGCAGCAGGCATTGGCATCGACTTTCCACAATTCGGGACCATGCTGCGACGCTTGTTCTTCCGGCGTGATCGCCGGGCTGACCCGTACGAACTCCATATTATAATGAGCCGCGAGCTTGTCGCGGGTCTCGTAGGTTTCTTTGAAGTGAAAATCGGTATCCAGGTAGAAAATATCGGTCTTCGGGCTGATCTTCTGAATCATGTCGACGAGCACGACGTCCTCTGCGCCGAAGCTGCAGGCGAACGTAATATTCGGGAAGGTTTCAATTGCCCAGCGAATGACCGTCTCCGGCGACGCGTTTTCGAATTCCTCCGCTTTTTCACGGATCAACGCTTCTTTTTCAAGCAAATTCATGGTCCACTACCCCCTGTTGACAAGTAGGTGCTGCACTTCGATCGGACTGCAATGATTTAGCTTATGAAATTATACGATTTCTGATCGGAATATACAAGAATAAAATCGGCATAAAAAAGCCTCTGCGAGCCCAAAAGGCGTCGCAAAGGCTTGAATGTATAAATTAACGCTTGGAGAACTGAGGCGCACGGCGTGCAGCCTTGAGTCCGTACTTCTTACGTTCCTTCATGCGCGGATCGCGCGTCAGGAAGCCAGCCTTCTTCAGGGAACCGCGAAGCTCGGGATCAGCCTTCAGAAGAGCGCGGGAAATGCCGTGACGGATCGCGCCGGCTTGACCAGCGATGCCGCCGCCGTTAGCCAGAACGATGATGTCGTACTTGCCAGCGGTCTCGGTCAGATTCAGCGGTTGCTTAACGATCAGCTTGAGCGTCTCCAGACCGAAATACTCGTTGATGTCGCGCTTGTTGATCACGATGCGGCCTTCGCCGGGCACGAGACGTACGCGCGCTACCGAATGCTTGCGTCGGCCAGTTCCGATGTATTGCACTTGAGCCATTGGTAGGTCCTCCCTCTCGATTAACCGCGAAGTTCGTAAACTTCAGGTTGTTGTGCTTGGTGCGGGTGCTCAGCGCCAGCGTATACCTTCAGCTTCGTCTGAAGCTGGTGGCCGAGCTTGTTCTTCGGCAGCATGCCGTATACGGCGAGCTCGATGATGCGAGCCGGCTTCTTGGCGATCATCTCGCCAGCCGTCGTCGTCTTCAGACCGCCCGGATAGTGCGAGTGCGTGTAGTATTTCTTTTGTTGAAGCTTCTTGCCTGTGAGAACGATCTTCTCCGCATTGATGACGATGACGAAATCGCCCGTATCGACATGCGGTGTGAACTCCGGCTTGTGCTTGCCGCGGATCAGCGATGCCGCTTCGGTAGCGAGACGGCCAAGCGTCTTGCCTTCAGCGTCGATGACATGCCACTTGCGTTCAACTTCGTTCGTCTTCGCCATGTACGTTGTGCGCATGTTACTTCCTCCTTCAATCCTGCTCTTATCCGTGATAGGCCTTGTGGCCTCATCGATTACGTTAGTTGTGTCGGGTAAACCAAACTTCTAGCGTACGCTTCGCAGCCTCCATCTTCGGGATAGAGACGGCGCGGCGCGCAACCGGCCGCTTGGCGCATTCTTCATCGGGGCCGTGGGAAGCCATGAAGAACACACAATGACTATTGTACATGATATCTATAGTCACTGCAATAGCCTATGATTCGATTTATTGCATTAATTATACGGCGGCGTCCAGTTCAGTCCCCACTCGGGTCCGTAAGCAACGCTGCACATCGTAAGTCCGTGAGGCACGGCCGTCGGACCGCTGCTGGCGCGGTTTTTAGCCGCCAGAATACGAGCGATATCCGCAGGCTGCCGCTTGCCTTCTCCCACCTGAAGGATGGTTCCGGCGATAATGCGCACCATATTGTAAAGGAAGCCGTTGCCGGTCACCGTGATATGCGCAATACCCCTCCCCTTTTCGACACTCCCGGTCAAAGCCGTATCTACCGACAACGACGCCTCGTACAGCGTCCGTACGTGATGCGGCTTCGTAGACAAAGGAGAAGTAAAAGAGGTAAAGTCATGCTCGCCGAGCAAATGCGTCAACCCTTCCCGCATCGCTTCGAAGTCGAGCGGCGCAGGATGGTGGAACACCCGGTGCCTGGCGAACACGTCAGGGAAGCGAAAGGAATTAATCGAGTAGCGGTAGGTCTTGCGCTCGGCACACCGCCTGGCGTGAAAATCCTCCGCTACCTCGACAGCTTCGTGCACAACGATGTCATTAGGAAGCCGCGTATTCAGCGCCACGGCCCAGCGCTCGGCCGGAATACTGGAAGACGTATAAAAGTTTGCGACTTGTCCAAGCGCGTGAACCCCTGCGTCGGTGCGGCCGGAGCCCGTCAGCTTGACGCGTTCCCCGGACAGCATAAAAATCGCTTCCTCCAGCTTGTCTTGCACCGTATTGCCGCTTGGCTGACTCTGAAAACCGTAATAACCGGTGCCGTCGTAGCTGACGAGAAGCGCGATGTTGCGCATGCGCCATTCCTCCTCGTGACACAAAAAAAGGATGTGCCGAAAGGGTAGCATTCGGTCCATCCTTTTTTGAATTCTAAGCCCGGGATTGCCGAAGCGTCGCCAGCTTGGAATTCTCGGCGTGAACGGACACTCGCCTCCCGAAGGAGAGCGAAGCCGTTTACGTGTTGCGCAACGGCTTCTCGTCTAAACGAGAGAGGTCGAAACCGAAGCGCTTGATGCCGCAGGACTTACGCGCGGTCGACGAGCTCGAGGTACACCATCGGAGCCGAATCGCCCCGGCGAGGTCCCAGCTTCAGGATGCGCGTATAGCCGCCTGCACGCTCCGCGTAACGCGGTGCGAGATCGGAGAACAGCTTTTGGATCGCGTCCTGTTCGCCGTTCAGCGTCTCACGACGCACGAATGCCGCCACTTGGCGACGCGCATGCAGATCGCCGCGTTTGGCGAGCGTGATCAGCTTTTCAGCGATAGAGCGAACTTCCTTAGCCTTGGCTTCGGTCGTTTGAATACGTTCGTAAAGGAACAGGTCGGTGACCAGGTCACGGAAGAGCGCCTTCCGCGAGCTCGAATCGCGACTCAGTTTCTGGTATGCCATCTGTTATTCCCTCCTTGTCGCTTGATGCGGTCTATTCCGGTCTTCTATTCTTCGAAGCGAAGACCCAGACCAAGCTCTTCGAGCTTCTCTTGCACTTCCTCCAAAGACTTGCGGCCCAGATTGCGGACCTTCATCATGTCTTCTTCGGTCTTGGTGATCAGCTCTTGAACCGTATTGATACCGGCGCGCTTCAGGCAGTTGTAGGAGCGAACGGAGAGATCGAGCTCTTCGATGGTCATCTCGAGCACTTTCTCTTTCTTGTCCTCTTCCTTCTCCTTCATCGTCTCGGTATCCTTAGCTTCGTCCGTAAGGCCGACGAACAGCGACAAGTGATCCGTCAGGATCTTGGCGCCCAGACTTACCGCTTCTTCCGGTCGGATGCTTCCGTCGGTCCATACTTCAAGCGTGAGCTTGTCGTAGTTGGTAACCTGACCGACGCGCGTATTTTCGACCTTGTAGTTCACGCGAGTAATCGGCGTGTAGATCGAATCGATCGGAATGACGCCGATCGGCTGATCTTCCTTCTTGTTGCGATCCGCCGGGACGTAGCCGCGTCCCTGTCTGGCGAAGATGCGCATATGGAGGCGCGCACCGGAAGCCAGCGTGGCGATATGCAGATCCGGATTCAGGATCTCCACGTCGCTGTCTGCCCGAATGTCTCCGGCCGTGATGATGCCCTCGCCTTCAGCGTCGATCTCCAGCACCTTCTCCTCGTCCGAATGAATCTTCAGAGAGAGGCGCTTGAGATTGAGGATGATCTCGGTGACGTCCTCAATCACGCCAGGAATGGTGGAGAACTCATGAAGCACTCCGTCGATCTGAACCGAGATGACGGCGGCGCCTGGCAGAGACGACAGCAGAATCCGGCGAAGGGAGTTGCCGAGCGTCATGCCATAGCCGCGTTCGAGCGGTTCTACGACGAAGCGTCCGTACCTTTTGTCTTCTTGAATCTCCACCGATTCGATCTTTGGCTTCTCGATCACAATCACAACCAAACCCTCCTTCAAAACGTCGCTGCGTTGCTGACGTTGCCGTTTGTTCGCCCCGTCCGGTCATCCGGGATGACGTACCGTCCCTCAACCAGTATAACCGAATTGGGCAAACCATGTAGTATGCCTAACCATTACAACCATTATTCACAAGTTGTTTTTGTTTGATACCACATAGTGGCGCATATTATACGCGGCGACGCTTCGGAGGACGGCAGCCGTTGTGAGGGATCGGCGTTACGTCTTTGATCATGCTGACTTCAAGACCTGCAGCTTGCAGGGAACGGATCGCGGCTTCGCGGCCGGCGCCAGGACCCTTGACCATGACTTCGACGGCACGCATGCCGTGTTCCATCGCGGCGCGGGCAGCCGTCTCGGCAGCCATTTGAGCTGCGAACGGCGTGCTTTTACGCGAGCCTTTGAAGCCCATGTTGCCGGAGCTGGCCCAGGAGATCGCGTTGCCGTGCGGATCCGTGATCGTGACGATCGTGTTGTTGAACGTCGAGCGGACGTGCGCGACGCCGGACTCGATATTTTTCCGATCGCGGCGTTTCGTGCGGACAACCTTCTTGCCTTTTTGTGCCATGCTGATTTATCCTCCCTTCTTACTTCTTCTTGTTCGCTACCGTACGACGCGGACCTTTGCGCGTGCGGGCGTTCGTTTTCGTACGTTGGCCGCGGACAGGCAGGCCGCGACGGTGACGGACACCGCGGTAGCAGCCGATTTCGATCAGGCGCTTGATGTTCAGCGCGATCTCGCGGCGCAGGTCGCCCTCGACCTTTTGCGTCTTGTCGATTGCGTCGCGCAGACGAGCGAGCTCGTCTTCGGTCAGATCGCGTACGCGAGTGTCGGGGTTGATTTCTGCCGTAGCAAGAAGCTTCTGGGACGTCGTCTTGCCAATCCCGAAGATGTACGTCAGGGCGATTTCCACGCGCTTGTCGCGCGGGAGGTCAACACCACTAATACGTGCCATATGTTAGGAGCACCTCCTCTTAGCCTTGTTTTTGTTTGTGCTTCGGATTTTCGCAGATAACCATTACGTTACCCTTGCGGCGAATAACTTTGCATTTTTCGCAGATGGGTTTGACCGATGGTCTCACCTTCATGGTAATAGCCTCCTAAAGTGTGCGGCGGCGCTGACGCTTGGGGCATCATGCTGCCGTCACGTGTGGTTCGGTAGACCGGAAGAACTATTTGCGGTAAGTGATGCGGCCTCGCGTAAGATCATACGGCGAGAGCTGGATCACGACCTTGTCGCCCGTCAGGATCCGGATGAAGTGCATCCGCAGCTTGCCGGAGACATGAGCCAGAATCTCATGGCCGTTCTCGAGCTTCACCCTGAACATTGCGTTCGGCAGCGGTTCGACGACCACGCCTTCCACTTCGATTACGTCCTCTTTGGCCACCGTCATTCTCCTTTCTCTTCAGCATGCGCTTCGAGCCGCCTCAAGGCAGTGACTACGGCATGCCGCAGCTTGCCGTTGGTCACGCGTCCGGTGTCCCGAATGCTGCTTGCGACTTCGTCGCTCACGATGCCGACCGATTCGAGATGCAGCACGTTTTTGCGCTTCGGCCGGTCGAACCGGCGCTTGTCGCCATCGGCGACGATCGCGAACCGTTCGTCCGCGAGAGCGATGACCACCGCCAGCTGACCTTCGTCTTTGCCGCGGCGGCTTCTCACGACTTCCCCGAGCGACAGCGATGGCGTCTCCGTCACGGCCGCCGCCTAGTCTTCCGCACGGGTCAGAATCTCGAACCCGTCCTCGGTTACGGCAATGGTATGCTCAAAGTGCGCGCACAGCGAGCCGTCCACCGTCACGACCGTCCAGTTGTCCGAGAGCGTCCGCACGTAGCGCGAGCCCAGGTTCACCATCGGTTCGATGGCGAGCACCATGCCCGGCTTGAGGCGCGGTCCTCGGTCGGGCACGCCGTAGTTGGGAATCTGCGGCTCTTCGTGGAGCTCGCGTCCGACGCCATGTCCGACGTATTCCCGAACGACCGACATACCCGCCTCTTCGATCACTTTCTGGATGCCGTGTGACACCGTGAACAGCCTGACATCCGGCTTCACAAGCGCAAGGCCTGCATACAGCGAAGCTTCCGTCACCTCAAGCAGACGTTGCGCGTCCGCAGAGATAGTGCCGACGCCGTAGGTCCAGGCGGAATCGCCGTGGTAGCCCTTGTACTGCGCGCCGATGTCAATGCTGATGATATCGCCCTCTTGAAGCACCCGGGGACCGGGGAAGCCGTGCACCAGCTCTTCGTTGACCGATGCGCAAATGCTGGATGGAAAACCGTTATAGCCTTTGAAAGACGGAACCGCGTCCTGGCTGCGGATATATGCGTCGGCGATCCGGTCAAGCTCGGCGGTCGTCACGCCCGGACGTACAGCTTCTCGCATCAGCTGATGCGTCTTCGCGACGATCTCTCCGGCCCGTCTCATCAAGTTCAGTTCCGATTCGGACTTGCACACGATCATGGCCGGTTACCCTCTAAGGAGGGAGGATATATCGGCCGTAACCGCGTCGATGTCCTTCTCCCCGTCCACTTCTCGGAGCAGCCCTTTGCCTTCGTAGTAGGCAAGCAGCGGAGCTGTCTTGCTCACGTATTCATCCAGCCGGGTGCCGACCTTCTCCTCCGTATCGTCGGAGCGCTGATACAGCTCCCCGCCATCCTTGTCGCATACGCCTTCTACTTTCGGCGGGTTGAACAGGACATGATACGTGGCGCCGCAGGTCCGGCAGATCCGCCGACCCGTCAGGCGCGCGAGCAGACGATCGCGGTCCACCTTCAAGTTCACGACGTGATCGATCTTCTTGCCGAGTCCGGCCAGAATCTCGTCAAGCGCCTCGGCTTGAGCCAGCGTACGAGGGAAGCCGTCGAGCAGGAATCCCTTGTCGCAGTCGGCCAGAGACAACCGGTCCTTGACGATGCCGTTCGTCACTTCGTCAGGGACGAGGAGACCTTGATCCACGTACTTCTTGGCTTCGACGCCAAGCGCGGTGCCTTCCTTCATCGCCAGACGGAATGCGTCGCCGGTCGAGATGTGCGGCACGCCGAACGTCGCGACGATTCGCTCCGCCTGCGTGCCTTTGCCGGCCCCAGGAGGACCCATAAACAGGATGTTCATTGCCGTACCTCCTGAATGTCCCTCATTTTGAAGCAGCTTACTTATTGATGAACCCCTTGTAGTGACGCTTGATCAGGTTGCTCTCGACTTGTTTCATCGTCTCAAGCGCGACGCCGATGACAATCAGCAGCGACGTGCCGCCCAGCTGAACCGACTTCGGAAGACCGAAGGCAGAACCGAAGATGACGGGAATGATCGAGATGACAGCCAGGAAAAGCGCCCCGGCAAGGGTGATGCGGGTGATGACTCTCATCAGGTAGCCTGCCGTCGGCTTGCCCGGGCGAATGCCTGGGATGTAGCCGCCGTTCTTCTTCATGTTGTCAGCCAACTGTTGCGGGTTGAACTGAACGAACGTGTAGAAGAAGGTGAACCCGACAATCAGCAAGATATAGAATACCATACCGAGCGGCTTGTCGTAGTACAGGTGAGTGATGATCCAGTTGGCCCAAGAGTGACCGGCCCAGAATTGGGCGATCGTGATCGGGAACATCAGGAGCGACGAAGCGAAGATGACCGGGATGACGCCCGCGCCGTTAACCTTGAGCGGGATATGCGTCGATTGGCCGCCGTACATTTTCTGGCCGACTACGCGCTTGGCGTATTGGACCGGAATCTTGCGCACGCCCTGCTGGACAAAGATAACGCCGACGATGATCAGGAGGATCGCGATCAGGATGATGACCATTTTCAGCACGGCCCAGAAGATCTGGTCGCCGTTCACGAATTGGTCCTGATAGATCTCTTGAATATACGTCGGAATCCGGGAGACGATCGCCGCGAACATCAGGATCGAGATGCCGTTGCCGATGCCCTTCTCGTTGATCTGCTCGCCGAGCCACATAAGGAAGGCCGTACCGGCTGTAAGCACGATCGCGATCAATATATAGGTCGCGGGCGACGGGTCGATGACCATCTTCGCGCTGTAGATGCGGTTAAAACCGATCGAAGTCGCGAAGGCTTGGATCAACCCGAGAACAATCGTCAGGTAACGGGTCAACTGCGCCGATTTGCGCTTGCCAATCTCGCCTTCTTTAGCCCACTCCGCGAGCTTCGGAATGACGTCCATGGAGAGGAGCTGCACGATGATCGATGCCGTGATGTACGGCATGATCCCGAGCGCGAAGATCGAGAAGTGGAACAAAGCGCCGCCGGAGAACGTGTTGAGCAGGCCGAACAGTTCGTTGCCTTGTTGGTTCGCACTCTCCAGTACGCTCTTATCGATGTTCGGCACCGGAATGAACGAGCCTACGCGATAAACGAGCAGTATGAAAAGCGTGAATAGGATCCTCTTGCGAAGGTCCTCGACCTTCCAGATGTTGCTCACGGTAGCGAACATTAGATCACCTCGGAGTTACCGCCGGCGGCCTGGATTTTTTCAGCAGCGGATTTGGAGAACTTATGGGCTTTAACGGAGATAGCTGCTGTCAGCTCGCCGTTGCCCAGAATCTTGATGCCGTCCTTAGGGTTCTTTACGATCCCTTCGGAGAGCAGCAGTTCCGGCGTTACTTCCGTGCCGGCTGCGAATCCGCTCAGTTGATCCAGGTTAACAATTGCGTACTCCGTAGCAAAACGGTCATTGTTGAAGCCGCGCTTCGGAAGTCTGCGGTACAACGGGTTTTGGCCGCCTTCGAAGCCGGGGCGTACACCGCCGCCGGAACGAGCGTTTTGGCCTTTATGGCCGCGCGTGGACGTCTTGCCCATGCCGCTGCCGATGCCGCGACCGACGCGTTTGCGGCTGAACTTGGATCCAGTTGCAGGAGAAAGTTCATGCAATTTCATCGTTCGTCGCACCTCCTTGATTGATTTGTGCTGCAATTGGCTATATAGCCTTATACTTCTTCGACGGTGATCAGGTGGCTAACCGTGTTAACCATGCCGCGGATCGCCGCGTTGTCTTCTTTAACGACCGTCGAGTTCACTTTGCCGAGGCCCAGCGATTTGACGGTTTGGCGTTGGTTCTCAGGACGGCCGATCAAGCTGCGCTTGAGGGTGATCTGCAATTTCGCCATTTTAACCCCTCCTTAACCCAACAGCTCTTCCACGGATTTGCCGCGGAGCTTGGCTACGTCTTCGGCGCGCTTCAGGCGGGACAGACCTTCCAACGTCGCGTTGATCATGTTCATCGAGTTGGAGGAACCCAGCGATTTCGTCAAAATATCGCCGACGCCGGCCAGTTCGAGTACAGCGCGGACAGGACCGCCCGCGATGACGCCCGTACCTTCGGATGCCGGCTTCAGCAGCACTTTGCCGGCGCCGAAGTGACCCGTAACGGCGTGCGGAATCGTCTTGCCGACAAGCGGAATGAAAATCAAATTCTTTTTAGCGTCATCGACGCCTTTGCGGATGGCGTCCGGCACTTCGCTGGCTTTGCCGATGCCTGCGCCAACCCAACCTTTGCCGTCCCCTACGACGACAAGAGCGCTGAAGCTGAAGCGACGGCCGCCCTTGACGACTTTGGAAACGCGGTTGATCTGGACCATTTTTTCGGTAAGTTCCAGGGTATTAGGATCTACACGCAAGTCGTTAACCTCCTTGTTTGCGTAATATTAGAACTGAAGACCAGCTTCGCGAGCCGCGTCTGCCAGTGCTTGAATGCGTCCATGGTACAGGTAACCGCCGCGGTCGAATACGATGCTCTCGTATCCCTTCGCCTTAGCGCGTTCTGCTACCAGTTGACCGACCTTAGCAGCCGCTTCGACGCTGCCGCCGTTGCCGATCTCGCCGATTTCCTTATCCAGCGTGGATGCCGATGCCAGGGTCACGCCCTTGACGTCGTCGATCAGCTGCGCATAGATATGCTTGGAAGAACGGAACACGGAGAGGCGCGGACGTTCGTTCGTGCCGCTGATCTTCTTGCGCACGCGCAGGTGACGCTTCAGACGGGCCTTGTTCTTGTCGCCTTTGGTAATCATTCCGGGGTTCACTCCCTTCTCGCTTCGCTATGACGAATCGGTCAGGCAACGGATCGCCGTGTGCCGGCCGACTGCCCTATTCTAAGCGGCGTATGGCCGCCTTGCATTACTTCTTCTTGCCGGCTTTGCCTTCCTTGCGGATGATGCGTTCGCCTTCGTACTTGATGCCCTTGCCCTTGTAAGGCTCCGGCGGACGTACTTCGCGGATCTTCGCTGCGATCGCGCCGACCGCTTCCTTGTCGATGCCGCGAACCGTGATGCGGTTCTGTGCAGGCACTTCAAATTCGATGCCGCTAGCGGCGACGAATTCAACCGGATGCGATTTGCCGACGTTCAGGACGAGCTTCTCGCCTTGCTTGCTGGCACGGTAACCGACGCCGACGAGCTCAAGGTTCTTGGCGAAGCCTTCGGTAACGCCGCTAACCATGTTGGCGACGACGGAGCGCGTCGTGCCGTGCAGAGCGCGGTGTTCTTTGTTGTCGGTTGGGCGCTCGACGTTGATGACGCCTTCCTCGACGACCAGCTTCATGTCTTTATGCAGTTCGCGGGTCAGCGTGCCCTTCGGGCCCTTAACCGTGATGACGTTGTTGTCCAGGTTCACGTTCACGCCGTTTGGCACCTGGATGGGTTTGCGTCCGATACGGGACATTGGTACACCTCCTAACTTGTCGCTTTAAATTACCAGACGTAGCAGAGAACTTCGCCGCCGGCTTTCCCTTGACGGGCTTCCTTGTCGGTGACGACGCCTTTGGACGTCGAGATGATCGCGATGCCGAGGCCGCCGAGTACGCGAGGTACTTCGTTCGACTTCGTGTAGACGCGCAGGCCGGGCTTGCTGATGCGCTTGAGGCCCGTGATGACGCGCTCGTTGTTCGGTCCGTACTTCAGGAAGATGCGGATCAAACCTTGCTTGTTGTCTTCGACGTATTCGGCGTCGCGGATAAAGCCTTCGCGCTTCAGGATCTCAGCAATTTGCTTTTTGACCGTAGACGCAGGCAGCTCCACCGATTCGTGGCGGACGAGATTCGCGTTGCGAATGCGCGTCAGCATATCTGCAATGGGATCAGACATAACCATGGGGTAAACCTCCTTCCCGAACTAGGCTGATTACCAGCTCGCTTTTTTAACGCCAGGAATCTGGCCTTTGTATGCCAACTCGCGGAAACAAATCCGGCAAATTTTGAACTTTTGCAGCACGGAGTGCGGACGTCCGCAGCGCTCGCACCGCGTGTAAGCCCGAACTTGGAACTTCGGCGGGCGTTGCTGCTTGATTTTCATCGACGTTTTTGCCACTTTGCTTTCACACCTCCCGTAGGGTACCTTGGCCTGTCGGCCAGGTTCGGCGGAGTTACTTCACGAACGGTGCGCCCAGTTGGGTCAGCAGTTCGCGCGCTTCTTCGTCCGTATTCGCCGTCGTGACGATGACGATATCCATCCCGCGGACCTTATCGATCTTGTCGTATTCGATCTCGGGGAAGATCAGTTGCTCCTTCAAGCCGAGCGTGTAGTTGCCGCGACCGTCGAACGATTTGCTCGAGATGCCGCGGAAGTCACGAACGCGAGGAAGCGAGATATTGAACAGCTTGTCGAGGAAGTAGTACATGCGGTCGCCGCGCAGCGTGACCTTTACGCCGATCGGCGCGTTTTCACGGAGGCGGAAGCCTGCGATGGACTTCTTCGCACGGGTGATGACCGGCTTTTGACCGGCGATCTTTTGCAGATCTTCGACCGCTGCGTCGAGAACCTTGGAGTTCGAGACCGCTTCGCCGACACCCATGTTGATGACGACCTTCTCGATCTTCGGCACTTGCATGACCGATTTGTAGCTGAACTTCTGCACGAGCGCAGGAGCGATTTCAGCGTTGTAACGTTCTTTCATTCTTGCTGCCATGTGTCACAGTGACCTCCTTTCTTTCGGGGATCGTATTAGTCGATTTCTTGGCCGGATTTCTTCGCGATCCGAACCTTCGTGCCGTTGTCCAGCACCTTGTAGCCGATACGCGTAGGCTTGCCGCTCTTCGGATCCACGTGCATGACGTTGGATACGTGAATCGGGGCTTCCTGCTCGATGATGCCGCCTTGCGGATTCGTCTGGGAAGGACGCGTGTGCTTCTTCACCAGGTTGACGCCTTCGATCAGTACGCGGTTTTGACGCGGGTAAGCGGCGATTACGCGCCCCTTCTTGCCCTTATCCTTGCCGGTGATGACGATGACGTTGTCGTCTTTTTTGACGTGAAGCTTATTGTTGTGCGATTCCAGCACTTTTTTCAAACGGGGCATGGGTACACCTCCTTGAGTGTTTCTCCATGGACATCGGCCGGATTAGAGCACTTCCGGTGCCAGAGAAATGATTTTCATGAAATCACGTTCGCGAAGCTCGCGTGCGACTGGCCCGAAGATACGGGTACCGCGCGGGCTCTTGTCTTCCTTGACGATGACGGCTGCATTCTCGTCGAACGCGATGTAGGAACCGTCCTTGCGGCGTACCGAACGCTTCGTGCGAACGATAACGCATTTAACGACATCGCCCTTCTTGACAACGCCGCCTGGTGTTGCTTGTTTTACGGAAGCGACGATCAGATCGCCGATGTGACCGACGCGACGTCCCGTGCCTCCAAGCACGCGGATGCACATCAGTTCCTTCGCGCCCGAGTTGTCGGCAACGTGCAATCTCGTAAACGGTTGAATCATCGTGAGGTCCTCCTTTCAAAGCTAAGGTGGCGTTTCTTACAGAATAACGGCTTTCTCGGTGATCTCGACCAGGCGCCAGTTCTTGTCCTTGGACAGCTTGCGGGTCTCCATGATCTTGACGGTGTCGCCGATTTGAGCTTCGTTGTTCTCGTCGTGCGCCTTGAACTTCTTCGTGTACTTGATCCGCTTATGGTACAGGCTGTGCTTCTTGTGCGTTTCGACAGCCACTACGATCGTTTTGTCCATCTTGTCGCTAACGACTTTGCCGATCTGAACCTTACGGTTGTTGCGTTCGCTCATGGTAATACTCCTTCCCGGAGGCGTCGTAGGAATCGAATCAGCAATTAGCTGATGATGCCCAGTTCACGCTCGCGCAAAATGGTTTTGGCCCGGGCAATTTCTTTCCGCAGTTCGCTGATGCGATGCGGGTTGTCCAGTTGGCCGGTAGCCAGTTGGAAACGAAGGTTGAACAGCTCTTCCTTGAAGCCGGAAACCTTCTGTTCGATTTCAACCGAAGTGAGGTTACGGAATTCACTGGCCTTCATTTGCTTCACCACCCAGTTCTTCGCGTTTCACGAACTTCGTCTTGATCGGCAGCTTGTGCGCGGCCAGACGCATCGCTTCGCGTGCGATTTCCTCAGGGACGCCGGCGAGCTCGAACAAGATCTTGCCCGGCTTAACAACGGCAACCCACTTCTCGACGTTACCTTTACCGCTACCCATCCGCACCTCGAGAGGCTTTTGGGTGATCGGCTTGGACGGGAAGATCTTGATCCATACCTTACCGCCACGCTTGATATAACGGGTCATCGCGATACGCGCAGATTCGATCTGGCGGTTCGTTACCCACGAAGGCTCCAGTGCTTGCAAGCCGTATTCGCCGAAGCTCACTTCCGTGCCGCCCTTGGCACGGCCTTTCATCTTCCCGCGGTGCTGCTTGCGGTGTTTGACGCGTTTAGGGACCAACATGCTTAGTTGCCTCCTTCCTCAGCTACTACTCTCTTCTTCTTGGCTGGAAGGACTTCGCCGCGGTAGATCCAGACCTTAACGCCGATGCGACCGTAGGTCGTGTGCGCTTCAGCCGTACCGTAGTCAATGTCGGCGCGCAGCGTATGAAGCGGAACCGTTCCTTCGCTGTAGCCTTCCGTACGTGCGATCTCGGCGCCGCCCAGACGCCCGCTGACGAGGGTCTTGATGCCCTTCGCGCCCATACGCAGCGTGCGCTGCATCGATTGCTTCATGGCGCGGCGGAAGGAGATACGGCGTTCGAGTTGTTGTGCGATGCTCTCGGCGACGAGGATGGCATCCAGCTCCGGCGTCTTGATCTCGGAGATGTTGATGTGCACCTTCTTGCCGTTCGTCAGCTTCGTCAGCTGACCGCGGATCACTTCTACTTCGGAACCGCCCTTGCCGATGACCATGCCCGGCTTGGCAGTATGAATCGTTACGTTGACGCGGTTCGCAGCGCGTTCGATCTCGAAGCGCGATACCGATGCGTCCTTAAGCTTGGCCTTGAGGAATTCGCGGATTTTGACATCTTCCATAAGAAGCGTGCCGAAGTCCTTGTCGGCGTACCACTTGGATTCCCAATCGCGGATGACGCCGATGCGAAGACCGACCGGATTTACTTTCTGACCCACACGTTATCCCTCCTTATTTCTCGGATACGACCAGCGTGATGTGGCTGGAGCGCTTGAAGATGCTGAACGCGCGGCCCTGCGAACGGGGTTGGAACCGTTTGAGGGTCGGACCTTCGTTGACGTAAGCTTGGCTGATCACCAGCTTGTTGACGTCGAGCTGATAGTTGTGCTCTGCGTTAGCTACTGCGGAGTTCAGAAGCTTCTCCAGGATTGGGGAAGCCGAACGCGGCGTGTGGCGCAGAATGGCGATTGCGTCGCCTACCTTCTTGCCGCGAATCAGATCTGCGACCAGACGGACTTTGCGGGCCGGGATACGAATGTATCGCGCTACGGCCTTGGCTTCTTGTGCCATCGATGTACCTCCTCCCGTGTTGCATTCGCCGGACGGAGCCGGCGCTTAGGATTTATCGTTTGCCGGTTTTCTTGTCGTCGGCGGTATGGCCTTTGTACGTGCGCGTAGGCGCGAATTCACCAAGCTTGTGACCGACCATGTCTTCCGATACATATACCGGCACATGCTTGCGGCCATCGTAGACGGCGAACGTGTGACCTACGAATTGCGGGAAAATCGTCGAGCGACGCGACCACGTCTTGATGACGACTTTCTTGCCGGACTCGTTCATCACGTCGACCTTCTTCAGCAGATAGTCATCGATGAACGGGCCTTTCTTTAAGCTGCGACCCATGGGTAAATCCTCCCTTCAGCCCGGAATGGACTCGCCTTTACTTGCGGCGGCGTACGATATATTGGCTCGAGGCCTTCTTCTTCTTGCGCGTCTTGTAACCGAGCGTCGGCTTGCCCCATGGGGACAGAGGAGACTTGCGGCCGATTGGAGCGCGGCCTTCGCCACCGCCGTGCGGGTGATCTACCGGGTTCATGACGACACCGCGGACGACCGGACGCTTGCCGAGGTTGCGGGAGCGGCCTGCTTTACCGATGTTGATCAGCTCGTGGTCTTGGTTACCTACGGAGCCGATGGTAGCGCGGCACTGCTTCAGAATGCGACGAATCTCGCCGGATGCCAAGCGGATCGTGACATAAGTCTCTTCCTTACCCAGCAGTTGAGCTTCGGTGCCTGCTGCGCGAACGAGTTGTCCGCCCTTGCCCGGCTTCAGCTCGATGTTGTGGATAACCGTACCGACCGGGATGTTCTCCAGCGGAAGGGCGTTGCCCACCTTGATGTCGGCGTCAGGACCGGAGACGATTTGGTCGCCGACCTTCAGGCCCTTAGGAGCGACGATGTAGCTCTTTGCGCCGTCCAGATAGTGGATCAGAGCGATGTAAGAGGTACGGTTCGGATCGTACTCGATCTGAGCGACCTTGCCCGGTACGCCGTCCTTGTTGCGCTTGAAGTCGATGATACGGTACTTGCGCTTGTGTCCGCCGCCTTGGTGACGAACCGTAATCTTTCCTTGATGGTTACGGCCGCCGCGCTTCGACAGCGGTGCAAGCAAGGATTTCTCCGGTACGTTCGTGGTGACTTCCTCGAACGTCGACATCGTCATTTCGCGACGGCTAGGCGATGTCGGATTAAACTTTTTGACTGGCACTTGGTTTCCCTCCTTACTTTACGAAGATGTTAGACCGATGCTTCGAAAAATTCGAGCGGCTTGCTGTCCGGGGACAGCTGCACGATGGCCTTCTTCCATTCGGAAGTGTAGCCGGAGTGGCGGCCGTAGCGGCGCGGCTTCGGCGGTACGCGCATCGTGTTCACGCTGACGACCTTCACTTTGAAGATCGCTTCGATCGCTTGCTTGATTTCCGTCTTGTTCGTGCGAAGGTCGACTTCGAAGACGTACTTCAGCTGATCGACGAATTCACTGGTGCGTTCCGTGATGACGGGGCGCTTGATAATATCGCGAGGGTCTTTCATTACGCGAATACCTCCTCGACTTTAGCGACCGCGTCCTTCGTGATGATCAGCTTGTCATGGACAAGAACATCGAGCACGTTGATTCCGCTGGCGGAGACGAACTTAACGCCAGGAATATTGCGCGCGGACAGGGCCACATTATTCTCATAGTCGGCAGTGACGACAAGCGCCTTGCGACCGACCTTGAGGTTGTTCAGAATGCCTTGGAATTCCTTCGTCTTAGGCGATGCCAGGCTCAGTTGATCCAGGACGATGATGTCGCTGGCGATGACTTTGCTGGACAGCGCGGACTTGATCGCCAGACGGCGAACCTTGCGCGGAAGCTTGAAGCCGTAGCTGCGCGGAGTCGGTCCGAAAACCGTGCCGCCGCCCTTCCATTGCGGGGAACGGATCGAGCCCTGACGAGCGCGGCCTGTACCCTTTTGCTTCCATGGCTTGCGGCCGCCCCCGCGTACTTCGGAGCGTCCTTTAGTCTTGTGAGTGCCTTGGCGCACGGCTGCTTGCTGCAGCACGACCGCGCTGTGCATGACCGACGCGTTAGGATTAACGCCGAAGATCAGGTCCGACAGTTCGATCTCGCCGACTGCGCTGCCGCTCACGTTGTATACAGATACTTTAGGCATGTGGTAGTCCTCCTTTCCTGTTGATTCCGATTATTTCTTCACCGACGAGCGGAGTTTGAGGTAGCTGTTGCGAGCGCCCGGCACGGAACCCTTGATCAGGATAACGTTGCGTTCAACGTCTACCTTGACGACTTCGAGGTTTTGAACCGTGATCGTCTCGGAGCCGAGACGGCCGTGCATCTTCTTGCCCTTCGGTACGCGGTTCGCGTCGCGGATCGTAGCGAGCGAGCCGTTACCGCGGTGGTACTTCGAACCATGGGTCATCTTGCCGCGTTGGAAGCCCCAACGCTTGATGGCGCCGGCCGTACCTTTACCTTTGGAGATACCCGTTACGTCAACAAACTGCCCTTCGGCAAATACGTCAACTTTAACTTCAGCGCCGACTTCGAGTTCCGAAGATCCGCTAACTTCGCGGATGAAGCGCTTGGGCGCCGTACCGGCCTTCTTTGCATGGCCCGTTTCCGGCTTGTTTGCGAGCTTTTCGCGCTTGTCGGCAAAGCCGAGCTGCACAGCTTCGTATCCGTCGTTGTCGGAAGTTTTCTTCTGCAGCACGACGTTTGGCGTTGCTTCGATGACGGTGACCGGCACGACGCTTCCGTCAGCCGCGAACACTTGCGTCATACCGAGCTTACGTCCCAAGATTCCTGGCATGTTGACACCTCTCTTCTACTTCTTATTCACATCTGGATAACTTTCGTTTGCTTATTACAGCTTGATCTCGATGTCAACGCCGGACGGCAGGTCCAGACGCATCAGCGCGTCGACCGTTTGCGGCGTCGGATTGACGATGTCGATCAGGCGCTTGTGCGTACGCATTTCGAACTGCTCACGCGAATCCTTGTACTTGTGAACCGCGCGCAGGATCGTGATGATCTGCTTTTCGGTCGGCAGCGGGATCGGACCGGATACGCCGGCACCCGTGCGCTTTGCCGTTTCTACGATCTTTTCCGCGGATTGATCAAGAATGCGGTGGTCGTAGGCCTTCAAACGGATACGGATTTTTTGCTTTGCCATAGAAAATTCCCTCCTTCATTCGCCCAATTTTGGAATCGGACATACTCCGCGAGAATACCCCGACATTCACCGCTCAGCCGCCCTATGGCAAAGGGGCCGGGTGTGTCGGCAACCTCTCACATCATCGCACAGTCGCAGACCAACATTCACTATTATAGCGATTCGCCCAGGTCAATGCAACAAATATTTAGGCTAAAATAAAAAAGTCGGGGAACTTGTCTGATTGAACAGCCGCCGGTCTTTGCATTATCTCCCTTTTCCGCCGTGTTTCTTCTATTATAAGTGTAACGGTATTGATGAGCTGTGATCGTTCTCGGAAAAAGAGAAAAACCGAACGTTGGAACGCCGGCTTTTCCGTATTCGCTTTATAGGTTGACTGCTGAGGACAAACTAAACGCGGAAACGGCTTACGGCCTCGTTCAGATCGGCAGCCAGCGAGCGTAGCTGCTCGGCGGACCCGGCGATCTCTTGTACCGAGGCAAGCTGTTCCTCGGAGGCCGCGGCCACTTGTTGGGACTCGTCCGAAGAAAGTTTGGCCACGCGCTCCAGCTCTTCGATCGACGCCTCCACCTGCTGACTCCCCGCCGACATCTGCTGCGACGCAGCGGATACGTCCTGCACTTGGTCCGATACTTGTTTGACGGCTTCAAGAATCGTTCGGAAAGATTCGCCCGTCTTAATTGCGAGCTCCGTACCCGCGCGGGCTTCGTCCGCAGATTGCGAAAGCGTCGCTGCCGCATGAACTGTCTTGGTACCTATCTCATGGAGAATCGTCGCAATGGCTTCCGAAGATGTCTTAGACCGTTCAGCCAACTTGCGGATCTCGTGCGCGACGACGGCAAATCCCTTGCCATGCTCACCGGCTCGCGCCGCTTCGATCGATGCGTTGAGCGCAAGCAGGTTCGTCTGATTCGCTACATCTGCAATGAGCCCGACGATCTCTTGTATTTTTGCGCTGGATGCTTGAAGATCGTTCATCATATCGCTCGCGTTGAAGACATCGCGCTCGATCTGTTGCATCTGCAGGGCTGTGTTCTCCAATGCCCGTTCGCCATCCGTGGCGAGATTCGCCGTGCCGCTGGCCAGCTCCGAGACGGTCGCCGACGATTCGGCGATTCTCGAGATGCCGACCGCGATCTCCGCCATTGCGCGTTGACATTCCTGCGAGCTGGTGAGCTGAGTCTCGGCACCGGAAGCTACAGTCTGGATGGACTCCGTAATTTCTCCCGTCGCGACCGCCGTCTGCGCAGAAGTCTCCTTCAGCGTCCGTGAAGCGGCTGACACTTCCTTAGCCGTACGTTGAATGCTTCCTGTCAGATCGCGCAGATTGCGTACCATGCTGTTGAACGACTCCGCCGCCATGCCGATCTCGTTGCGATGCTTAACGGGCACTTGGACGGTCAGATCCCCTTCGGCGGCCTGACGAGCCAATGCGGACAGCGTTTGTAACGGCCGCAGCGCGTAGCGAATAAAAATGACCATTAACAATATGGCGGCCGCGGAAGCAACAATTCCGATCCATACCGTCTTAAGGAGCAGCGCGTTCATCCGCTTAGCGACTTTGTCGTAGTCGTAATCGAGACCGAGCACCGCGATGACCTTGCCGCTGCCGTCCTTGACCGGCCCTTGATAAGAGATCCACGTGCCGACGTTATCGGTATACACTTGGGTTAATGAAGACTTCCCGGCCATCGCATCCTTATAAGCGCGTTCAAAATCACCGGAGAGAACGTATGGACTGCCTGTACCGTTTCCTGCATCTTGAAGCGCCTGGTTGACCTGCATATCAATGACCTGCGTGCCCTCAGGGACTTCCTTCGTGAATGCCGAGAAATAATAGGCATTAATCAGAGTATCGCCATCTCCCATCGCATTCAGCAGCTTGCGCAAAATGTCCTGGCTCTCCTGGTTCGGCGTCTTTCCTTGTTCAAAAGCTTCTGCTACCGGTTCGAGCAGATTGGAATTCGCGGAAGCTTGGGCGGACAGACGATCCCCAATCGATATGAACTCCTTGTATACAGCATCCCGCTGTGCATTGTACTGCAACCAAGACAAAATTCCGATCAACAGCACAAGCAAAACGGACAGGACAAGCGAACTTGCGAGCACAAGGCTTTTACGAACTGGATGTTTAGACAGATAGATGCACCTCGCCAACGGATTTGTTTCTATTATAAGGGAGAAAAGCTAGAAATACATGTCATTTGTTGTCGAATTCATATTGGTTTTGTCGAAAATCCATATCCAATATTTCCCTTGATCGCACAAAAAAAGACCTTACCGAGTATTCTCGATAAGGTCTTTTTGAAATCCGAATTACTTTTGGATCGTAGCAACAGCGCCGGCGCCAACCGTACGGCCGCCTTCGCGGATGGAGAAGCGCGTGCCTTCTTCAACAGCGATCGGAGCGATCAGTTGAACGGTAACGGTGATGTTGTCGCCAGGCATAACCATCTCAGTGCCTTCCGGCAGGTTGATGATGCCCGTTACGTCCGTCGTGCGGAAGTAGAACTGCGGACGGTAGCCCGTGAAGAAAGGCTTGTGACGGCCGCCTTCTTCTTTGGTCAGGACGTAGATTTGAGCCGTGAATTCCGTGTGCGGCTTAACCGAACCCGGCTTAGCCAGAACTTGGCCGCGCTCGATGTCCTTACGGTCAACGCCACGCAGCAGTGCGCCGATGTTGTCGCCGGCTTGAGCGGAGTCAAGCAGCTTGCGGAACATTTCAACGCCCGTTACAACGGACTTGCGGGAATCTTCAACGAGACCGATGATTTCGATTTCGTCGCCGATCTTGATCGTACCGCGTTCTACACGGCCGGTAGCAACCGTACCGCGGCCCGTGATCGTGAACACGTCTTCGACAGGCATCAGGAAAGGCTTAGCCGTGTCGCGCTCAGGTTGCGGGATGTAAGTATCGACTTGTTCGAACAGCTCAACGATCTTGTCAGCCCAAGGGCCGTCAGGATTTTGCAGAGCTTCGCGAGCAGCGCCGCGGATGATCGGCGTGTCGTCGCCCGGGAACTCATACTCGTTCAGCAGGTCGCGAACTTCCATTTCAACCAGCTCAAGCAGTTCTTCGTCTTCAACCATGTCGCACTTGTTCAGGAATACGACGATGTAAGGAACGCCGACTTGCTTGGAGAGCAGGATGTGCTCGCGCGTTTGCGGCATAGGGCCGTCAGCAGCGGATACAACCAGGATTGCGCCGTCCATTTGAGCAGCGCCGGTGATCATGTTCTTGACATAGTCGGCGTGTCCAGGGCAGTCAACGTGTGCATAGTGACGGTTAGGCGTTTCGTATTCAACGTGAGCCGTGGAGATCGTGATCCCGCGCTCGCGCTCTTCCGGAGCCTTGTCGATTTGGTCGAACGCAACAGCCGCGCCGCCGTATTTCTTGGACAGAACCGTCGTGATGGCAGCCGTCAGCGTCGTTTTGCCGTGGTCGACGTGGCCGATCGTACCGATGTTAACGTGCGGTTTGTTACGTTCAAATTTAGCCTTTGCCATGGATCTTTTCTCCTCCTTGTTAGTAAAGCCATTTTATAGGGAGGACGAGACGTCAGGCGGCTGGCGCCTCGCGGCTCGTCCGAATGCCCGTGAACTTACGCGCCCTTGCTCTTGGAGACGATCTCTTCGGAGATGGAACGCGGTACTTCTTCGTAGTGCGACAGTTCCATGGAGAATACGCCACGGCCCTGCGTACCGGAACGAAGAACGGTGGAGTAGCCGAACATCTCAGCCAGCGGCACCTTGGCGCGAACGATGAGCGCACCGTGACGGGTGTCGCTGCCTTCGATGCGTCCGCGGCGGGAGCTGAGCATGCCCATGACATCGCCCATGTACTCTTCCGGAACGGTTACTTCGACCTTCATGATCGGCTCGAGCAGGACAGGGTTACACTTGTCCTTGGCGGCCTTGAGGGCCATCGAACCGGCGATCTTGAACGCCATTTCGTTCGAGTCGACGTCGTGGTACGAACCGTCGAAGATCGTCGCCTTGATATCGACGAGCGGGAAGCCGGCGAGAACGCCGTTCTTCATGGACTCTTCGATACCGGCTTGTACCGGCGCGATGTATTCGCGAGGTACGACGCCGCCGACAACCTTGTTCTCGAACACGAAGCCGGAACCCGGCTCCAGCGGTTCGAACTCGATCCAGCAGTGGCCATATTGGCCGCGGCCGCCGGATTGACGAACGAACTTGCCTTCGACCTTCGCAGCTTGCTTGAACGTCTCGCGGTAAGCAACTTGCGGCTTGCCGACATTCGTTTCGACCTTGAATTCGCGAAGCATACGGTCGACGAGAATTTCCAGGTGAAGCTCGCCCATACCGGCGATGATCGTCTGGCCCGTCTCTTCGTCCGTGTGCGCACGGAACGTCGGATCTTCTTCGGCGAGCTTCTGGAGCGCGATACCCATCTTGTCTTGGTCGGCCTTGGTCTTAGGCTCGACGGCAAGCTGGATAACCGGTTCCGGGAAGTTCATCGATTCGAGGATAACCGGATTCTTTTCGTCGCACAGCGTGTCGCCGGTCGTCGTGTCCTTCAGGCCGACTGCAGCGGCGATATCGCCGGAGTAGACGACGCTGATCTCTTGACGGCTGTTCGCGTGCATCTGCAGAATACGGCCGATGCGCTCGCGCTTGTTCTTCGTCGCGTTGATGACGTAGGAACCGGAGTTCAGTACGCCGGAGTAAACGCGGAAGAACGTCAGCTTGCCGACGAACGGGTCGGTCATGATCTTGAACGCCAGCGCCGAGAACGGCTCCGAGTCCGAAGAATGACGAACCGTCTCTTCGCCGTCTTCGGTCGTACCCTTGATTGCGGGCACGTCCACCGGAGCCGGGAGGAAGTCGACGACTGCGTCCAGCATAGGCTGAACGCCCTTGTTGCGGTAAGAAGAGCCGCAGACGACCGGGAAGATACGGACTTCCACGACGCCTTTGCGGAGAGCTGCCTTGATCTCGGCGACCGTCAGCTCTTCCCCTTCAAGGTACTTGGACATCAGCTCGTCGTCAAGCTCGGCGACCTTCTCGACGAGCTCAAGACGAAGTTCTTCGGCTTGATCCGCCAGGTCGGCCGGAATCTCAACTTTTTTCGGCTCTTTGCCCAGATCGTCTTCGTAGACATAAGCGACCCGTTCGATCAGGTCGATCATGCCGACGAATCCGTTCTCGGCGCCGATCGGCAGTTGGATAGCGACGGCGTTAGCCTGCAGGCGCAAACGCATATCGTTTACGACATTCAGGAAGTCTGCGCCGATGATGTCCATCTTGTTGACGTAAGCGATACGCGGAACGCCGTAACGGTCGGCTTGACGCCATACCGTCTCGGATTGAGGTTCTACGCCTTCTTTGGCGCTAAATACGCCGACAGCCCCGTCCAATACGCGCAGCGAGCGCTCGACCTCAACCGTAAAGTCAACGTGTCCCGGTGTGTCGATGATATTGATGCGGTGACCCTTCCATTGAGCGGTCGTGGCGGCAGACGTAATCGTGATGCCGCGCTCTTGTTCTTGCTCCATCCAGTCCATCGTAGCGGCGCCTTCGTGCACTTCGCCGATCTTATGAACGCGGCCGGTGTAGAACAAGATCCGCTCGGTCGTGGTCGTCTTGCCCGCATCGATATGCGCCATGATGCCGATGTTGCGCGTATTTTGCAAGGAGAACTCCCTAGCCATGCATTTGTCTCCTTTCGTTCCCTAGTGTCCGCGGTATTACCAGCGGTAGTGGGCGTACGCTTTGTTGGCTTCAGCCATCTTGTGCGTGTCTTCGCGCTTCTTGACGGCAGCGCCGGTGTTGTTCGAGGCGTCGAGAATCTCGGCCGCCAGACGCTCTTCCATCGTCTTCTCGCCGCGGTTGCGGGAGTAGTTCACCAACCAACGCAGTCCAAGGGACGTGCGGCGCTCCGGCTTGACTTCGATCGGAACTTGGTAGTTGGCGCCGCCTACACGGCGTGCCTTGACTTCGAGCACGGGCATGATGTTCTTGATGGCAGCTTCGAAAACTTCCATCGGGTCCTTGCCCGAACGCTCTTGAATCAGCGTGAACGCATTGTAAAGCAGCTGCTGGGCTACGCCCTTCTTGCCGTCGATCATGATGCGGTTGACGAGACGAGTGACAAGCTTGCTGTTATATACCGGATCCGGGAGCACGTCCCGCTTCGGTACGGGTCCTTTGCGTGGCATCTGAGTTCCTCCTTTCCCATATCAATGATAAAGCCGAATTGTTCCGGCTGAATAATCTTACTTCTTCACCTTAGCGCGCTTCGTGCCGTACTTGGAACGAGCTTGCTTGCGGTTGTTCACGCCTGCGGTATCGAGCGCGCCGCGAACGATGTGATAGCGTACGCCCGGAAGGTCCTTAACCCGGCCGCCGCGAATCAGAACGACGCTGTGCTCTTGCAGGTTGTGACCGATACCCGGAATGTAAGCCGTAACTTCGACGCGGTTCGTCAGACGCACACGTGCGTACTTACGGAGTGCGGAGTTCGGTTTTTTCGGCGTCATCGTGCCTACGCGCGTGCATACGCCGCGCTTTTGAGGAGCGCTCAGATCGGTCTCGATGCGCTTCAGGGCGTTGAATCCCTTTTGCAGAGCAGGAGACTTGGACTTGACCACCTTCGGCTCGCGGCCTTTGCGTACGAGCTGGTTGATTGTTGGCATGTTGCCACCCCCTTCCTATGAATGCCTTGCATAAAACTAACGGCTACCGGTCCCCGCGGCGCGAAGCCCACAGATCCAGGCGGTTCATTTTGAGATAAACGAAAGGGTCCGTCCGCAGAACTTCTCTAATGAAAAGTGCGGTAAGGTCCCGGTTTCATGCTCTCTCTACTACCACGGCCATCGCCGTACCGACATCGACTCCGCATAGCTTGCCGAGCTCCCGCATGGTGTTCACCTCTGTTAAGGGAACGCCACGCTGCCGACAAAGCTGAGCGATGCGGCCGATCAGGCGCGAATCTGCATCTTGCGCGACATAGACGCCGATGGCCTTGCCTTGTTCCACCATCTTGGTCGTCTGCTTGGTGCCGACTTTGACGTTGTTCGCAAGATGATGAGCGTTAAAGTCCATCATAACAACTCCTACGGAACGATCAAAATCAACCACGTCGGGCACACACATAGGCTATCTTAACACCTCGAATGGGCAGTGTCAAGAAAGCCTTTCGCGCTTTTTAACCGCAGCGGTTCAGACGCGCTTCAATAGCAAATAAATAAAATACGGCGCGCCGATGAAGGAAACGACGATACCCGCCGCGATCCCCTGCGGGTCGGCCAAATTACGTCCGATGGTGTCCGCTAACAGCAGCAGGAACCCGCCCGTCAGTACGGCAACAGGGACGAAGCGCTGATAGCGGGGTCCCACGAGCGACTTGGCGATGTGCGGCGCCATCAGGCCGATGAACGCGATGCCGCCCGTGACGGCTACGGCCGACGCAGCCAGCGCCACCGCCGCGAGCAGCAGCCCTCCTCGCTCGCGCGCAACCGCCACGCCGCTGCCGATCGCCGTCGCATCGTTCAGCGACAGCAGATTAAGCGTATTGGACTTATAAAGCGTATACGGCAGAAGCACGACGAGCCAAGGCAGCTGCGCCCACAGGAAGTTCCAGTCCGTTCCCCATACGTTGCCTGCGAGCCAGCGTGCGATGAAGTCCACCTTGTACATATCGACGGCGGAGGTGACGAACACCATGAAGCCGGACAATGCGAGCGAAAACCCGATGCCGACGAGTACGAGACGCATCGGATGAAGCCCGGACTGCCGATCGTACGCGAAAACGAACAGCAGCACGGCAGTCACGATTGCGCCGATGAATGCCGAGATCGGAATGACGTAGACGAACGCGCCCGGCTCTGTCGGGATGAGCAGGAAGCTGATCGCCACCCCCACGCCGGCGCCCGAGTTGATGCCGAGAATGCCGGGATCTGCCAGGTCGTTATTAGTGATGCCTTGGAGAATGGAGCCCGATAGCGCCAGCGCCATGCCGGCAGCCACCACGATGCAGATTCGGGGCAGACGAAGGTCGAACAGGACGAACTTTTCCTTGAAATCCCCGTGTCCGAGTATCGTAGGAAGGATACGTCCAAAGGAGACCGAGGAAGAGCCTAATCCCAGGCTGACGACGATCGTCAGCAGCGTCAACGCGATCAGCGCGCCGACGATAAGACGCTGCTTGCGCAGCGGGCGGGCATCCGTCATGGCGTGGTCTTCACTCCTTTGCGCACGATGAACAGGAAGAACGGCAACCCCATCATCGCGATGACCGAAGCCATCGGCGCTTCGTAAGGAGCGATGGCCGTCCGGGAGATCGTGTCCGCGGCCAGCATGAAGAACGCGCCGACGATGGCCGACATCGGCACGACCTTGCGATAGTCCGTTCCGACGATGAATCTTACGATGTGCGGAATCATCAGGCCGACGAACGCCATATTGCCGATGAGCGCGACCGCGGCGCCTGTCAGTACGATGACCGCCGCGTACAGCACGAACTTGATCTGACCGGTGCGCAGTCCGAGCCCGATCGCAGCTTCCTCGTTGGCGCTTAGCAGGGTAAGCGCGCGCCCCAGCACGATGGCGGCAAGCGTGCCGAGCGCGATGAACGGCGCGATCGTCCGCACCTGTTCCCAGGTCGTGCCGATCAAGCCGCCGGCAGTCCACATCGATACGCTTTTCGAAATTTTAAAGGCTAGTCCGATGCCCTCCGCTACTGCATACAGGAAGGCAGAAACGGCGGATCCCGCCAGCACCATCCGAATCGGGGACATCCCCCCTCCTCCTCTTCGGACCGCTCCGATTCCGAGCACCAGAACGGCGCCGGCCGCCGCGCCGACGAAGCATGCGACCATCGTGCCGAAGTAGCCGATCGAAGGCATCATCGCAATCGAGAATGCGAGCGCCGCATTGGCGCCCGCCGACAGTCCGATCAGGCCGGGATCTGCCAGCGGATTTCGCGTCAGCCCCTGCATTACGGCCCCCGCAACGCCGAGCGCCGCGCCTACGATCATGCCGGCGGTCTCGCGGGGCAGCCGCAATTCGCGCAGCACCGTCAAGTTTTCGCCCGAAGCGCGGGAGGTCAGCGCGAGCCATACGTCGCGAACCGACGTATCCTTGGCGCCGAAGATCATGGACACCGCAAACATGCATGCCAGCGCGACGAGACTCGCGATGACGACTAACGCAAACGTCGTTTTCTTTGTCGAACTCATCAGTCGCTCCGCTCTCTATTAGAAATAGGAAGGGAACCTCGCAGCGCGAAGTCCCCGACTTCCTTTAGTTGCCCAGGAACTTTTCCTTAAAGAAATCCAGCTGCCAGTCGAGCGTCATTGCGTCGTTGAAGTAGAACGTACGCGCGTCGACTTCGAATACGCGGCCGTTTTTAACCGCCGGCATATTCTTGTACGTAGCCGTCTGCTGGAACGAGCTGTCCGCGCTCGGCTCTTTGCTGAGAATGACGTAGTCGCCTGCATAATCCGGCAGTACTTCAGCCGACAGCGTGAAGTATCCGTCTTTTTTTGTCGCTTCCTTGACTTTGGCGGGCATATTCAGCCCCATCAGCTGGTACAGGATCTCCGTACCGCGTCCCCAGCTGTCTCCGAACGTGTAGACTTCCTTGCCGTAAGATTCGATGACCGAGACGGTCGCATCGGCGCCGATCTTCGCCTTGATCTGTTCGCCGGCTTCGGTCGCCCGCTTCTTGAAGTCGTCGATCCACGCCTGCGCTTCCTTCTCTTTGTTCAGTGCCTTGCCGATCTCCAGATGCTGCGTCAGATAATCGACTTTATTGTAGGTGTACGTGACGAGCGGCGCTATTTTTTTCAATTTATCCGCATTTTTCGACGTCGAGGAGCCGATGATCAGGTCCGGCTTCAGCTCGATGATCTTCTCAACGTCCTCGTCTGAGATCTCGGCTACGCCTTTGAGCTTGTCGGCGAAGTTGGGGTTCGCCAGCGACCAGGAGTCGACGCCCACGATCGGAACGCCGAGCGACAGCACATCTCCCGTATAGCCGGTGAGCACAACCACGCGCTGCGGGTTGGCGGGCACTTCGATCGGGCCTGATTCGGATTGATAGGTAATCGTGCCATTCGAGGCAGCTTCAGACGATGAAGCGGACGGACTGGAGACGGCGCTCGCGGAGGCGCTTGGCGATGCGGCTTCCGAGCTGCCCGCGGACGGAGACGCATTTCCACCGTTGTTGCTGCCGCAAGCGGCCAGTGCGAATACGGCGATCATCATAGCCGCCAGCAGACTCTTGTGCAGCCAGTTGTTCTTGCTTATGTACGATTGCAAAAGACGGTTCATCTCATAGCCCCCAAATAATATTGATAATCATTATCATTGATAACGTTTATCATTACTTTAGGCGCTGCACACTTTTTTGTCAATGGAAAATTGGGAGCGGCTTAGAATTTTTTGCGCGCCGCCCGTAAAATATAGCCCCCGCATATTAAGACCCCATAGGTAATCGCATACATCAATGCGCCGGTAGTCTCCCATCCCGCGTATCGGTCCTGCCTGGTCAGCACTTCGGACACGATTCCCGCCGGCGGCAGCAGCCAGCGTACGAAATGAAAGGCATCGGGCAGTCGTTCAAGCGCTTTGCCCGATGCCAGCGACAGCACGAGGACGCCGATCATAGCGGGCAGCGACGCCTGCGTCTTCCCGAAGCCGCGTTCGGTGAACCAGAGCGCACAGCCGGTGCCGAGCAGGTACATCCCAATATGCGCGACCCATGCGAATATCCCCTCCTCCATCGACGGAGAACGGTCGAACTTGCCTGCGAGCGTTGGATACAGGACCGCGAACGACGAGAATAATGCACCGATAAGGAGAAGCGTGAGCAGCTTCGACAGATGATAGGCCGACGCGCTGCCGACATGCGAGACCGTCACCGGCTGTTGGTTGCCCGGTTCAAGGTCAGCGAAGCCATAGGCGATCCAGGCGGCTACGGCGAACAGCCATACGGAGGAAAACGCGTAGCTCTCCATGACCGGGTTGGGTGAGAGCGTATAAATAAAGAGCAGGAATCCCACGTATGCGATCAAAGGAGCCAGATACCGATACGACTTTGTATAATAACTGATATGATAGGCGATCAGCGGCAGCACGATCAGACCATCCTCCCTGTTCCGTTCGTGACGGTATCGACCGAAGCGCCTGCTTCCAGCAATTCGCGCAGCAGCGCGTCGCTTCGTTCCGGTTCCGTCCAATAGACGGCCTCCCTGCCGTCGACCCGGCACCGAAGCGTGCCCGGCCAGCCGCCGAAGGCGGTCGCTTCCGAATCGCGTCCTGAAGGCCAGCGGCATATAATCCGGCGCCACTGCGTCCCGTCCTGCGACACTTGCGGGACTTTTTCCGACAGGATGCGCCCGTCGCCAATCGTCAGAATTCGATCCGACCATTGCCCGAGGATCGTCTGCTCGTGACCGGCGATGACGACTGCGGTCCCTCTTTGCCTGAGTTGATGCAGCATTTTGCCCAGGACGTCTTGGGCCTCTTCGTCCAATCCGCCGATTGGCTCGTCCAGCAGCAGCAGCTTCGGTTCGCTCAGCAGCGCTTGCGCCAGGTTCACCTTTTGCAGCATCCCCTTCGAGAAGTACTTCATTTGTTGCCCCGGGCGATCCCGCAGCTCGACCCGCTCCAATAGCTCCTCGATTCGCCGTGTCCGTGTCGCGCCATCCAGTCCGCGTATAGAACCCATATGGTGCAAATATTCCCGAGCCGTAAACTTCAACTTAGGCAGATGGTCCGGCGCATATCCGATGATGAGGCCCCCTCCGCCTGCGTCATCGTTTACCTCCCGTTTGCCCGACGAGAGCGCGGACAGACCCGCCAGCATTTTGAGCAGCGTGCTTTTTCCCGAGCCGTTCGGGCCCATCACGGCTATCGTCTCTCCTCGCTTGAGCTCAAGCGATACGCGATCCAATACGGTTTTGCCTTTATATTGCTTGCTGGCTTGTACGAGCCGGAGCAGCGAATCTGTTGACAAGGCTGTTCACTCCCGTCCTTAACGGTCTTGTCTTTTAATACTATTAAAGTTAAAGGACGTTTCACAATGCGCTTATTCACAAAATGAGCAAGTTTATCCCGAGCTTGTGGGCACATTGGGGAAAAATCGGCTGTTTTCCTCGGATATCGCCTTTATTCACAGTCTAACAACTTTTTCGCGGCGTTATCTTGCGTGGACAATCCTCGGCGCACCGCATCCATCCACATGTGGACAATAGGAAAATACGAAAAACCCGTCCTTCTCGCCTTTGGAAAGGGATTCGAACGGGTAGAGGCCTTCTAATCCGCAATGAAGCTTAAAATCAGAACGCGTCGAGGAAAAACGTCACGTAGACAGCAGGCAATACCCAGAGGAGCGGGATGAAGTTGCACCAGACGGCGGCTTTGAATCTGCGCTTGTGATACAGCACCCAGCTAAGTACGATACCGGCGATCAGCCCGATAGGGTAAGCCCATACGAAAACGATGAGCGCTAGCGGCCAAGCGACTGTAAGTGAATCCGGCGAATCGAAGATCATGAACGATGCCAGAGCGACGATAATCCATGGAACGACGAGCAAGACGAAAAAAAATTGGCTGATCAGCAGCGTGGCTGCGGATTTGGGACTTTTCATGGCACGACAGACTCCCTTGTCGCCCCCGCTTTAAGTCGACGCGAAGGACCGCGATTCGCTCGAATACGGGGCTTTTCTAAAGTTTACCCGATGATTCGCTGGGCGTAAACGAATTCCACAACTGCGCGACCAAGCGATTCGGGCCGGTTAGCGGTTACCGCGTGAAAAAAAGAAGACTGCCGAGCGGATGCTCGACAGTCTTCGCTAACTATACGGAAGGTCCGACGGCGGATGTTAATCCGCCGATACCGGCTCCAGTTCCGCTTCGTCTTCGTAACCTTCTTCGGTCGGATCGACGACGCGGATGTTGCGGTAGCGCGACATCCCCGTACCCGCCGGAATGAGCTTGCCGATGATGACATTCTCCTTCAGGCCGAGCAGGCGGTCGACCTTGCCCTTGATGGCTGCGTCGGTGAGGACGCGGGTCGTCTCTTGGAAGGACGCGGCCGAGAGGAACGAGTCGGTCTCGAGCGACGCCTTGGTAATACCGAGCAGGACCGGACGCGCGACCGCAGGCTCGTTGCCTGCGAAGATCGCTTCGCGGTTCGCCGCTTCGTATTCGTGCACGTCGACGAAAGAACCAGGCAGAAGCGTCGTGTCGCCCGGATCGACGATCCGGATCTTGCGAAGCATTTGCTTGATCATGACTTCGACGTGCTTATCGTTGATTTCAACGCCCTGGTTCCGGTATACGCGCTGTACTTCCTGCAGAATGTAGTTCTGCACGCCGCGTACGCCCTTGATCCGAAGCATTTCCTTCGGATCGATCGAACCGTCGGTGAGCTCGTCGCCGGCTTCGATGTGAAGACCTTCGTAGACGCGGATACGGGAGCCGTAAGTGACAGGATATACCTTGGTCTCGGCATCCCCTTGCACTTCGATCTCGCGGCGGTCCTTCGTCTCGCGAATTTCCTTGACGACGCCGTCGATCTCGGAGATGACCGCCTGGCCCTTCGGGTTCCGGGCTTCGAAAAGCTCCTGGATACGCGGAAGACCTTGGGTGATATCGTCTCCGGCAACGCCGCCGGTGTGGAACGTACGCATCGTCAGCTGGGTGCCTGGCTCGCCGATCGATTGAGCGGCGATGATGCCGACCGCTTCGCCGATCTCGACCTTTTTGCCCGTCGCTAGGTTGCGACCGTAGCACATCTTGCACACGCCGTGACGTGCGCGGCAGCTCAGCACGGAGCGGATCTGCAGCTTCTGTACGCCAGCGCGGATCAGTTCCTCCGCCTTCGGCGTATCGATCAGGTCGTTGCGTCCGACGATGATCTCGCCGGTCTCCGGATGACGAACCGTCTCGAACGCGTAGCGTCCTTCAATTCGGTCGAACAGCTCCTCGATGACTTCCTTGCCGTCTTCGATGCGGCTGACGACGATGCCTTTGTCCGTGCCGCAGTCTTCTTCGCGGACGATGACGTCTTGCGCGACGTCGACGAGACGACGGGTCAGGTAACCCGAGTCGGCGGTACGAAGCGCCGTATCGGCCAGACCTTTACGCGCACCGTGCGTCGAGATGAAGTACTCGAGGACCGTGAGGCCTTCGCGGAAGTTCGACTTGATCGGAAGCTCGAAGATACGGCCCGACGGCGTTGCCATGAGACCCCGCATACCGCCCAGCTGGGTGATCTGCGACTTGTTGCCCCGCGCCTTGGAGTCGACCATGAGCATGATGGAGTTGTAGCGGTCCATCGACTTCATGAGGACGTCCGTGATCTCGTCCTTCGTCTTCGACCAGATGTCGATGACGCGGTCGTAGCGCTCGCTGTCCGTGATCAGACCGCGGCGGTACTGCGTCGTGATCATCTTGACGCTCTCGTCGGACTTCTTCAGAATCTCGAACTTCTCTTGCGGTACCGTAACGTCCGCCACGGCGACCGTGATGCCCGCGCGGGTCGAGTACGTGAAGCCGAGCTGCTTGATGTCGTCGAGGATGATCGACGTCTTCATCGTATGGTAGATGCGGAAGCACTCGCCGATGATCTGGCCGAGATATTCCTTGCCTACGGCGCCCGGCGTCGGGATCGACTGGATGATCTCGTCGATGTTCGCGCCCTTGTCGTAGATAAAGTACTTCTCCGGCGTTCCCTTCAACAGATTGTCCTTCGTCGCCTCGTTGATGTACGGGAACGTGTCAGGGAAAATCTCGTTGAAGATGATCTTGCCGATCGTCGTCACGAGCAGCGCTTCCTGCTGCTTCTCGTTAAACGTCTTCTTCCCCAGCGCCTTGACAGGGATTACGACACGGGCGTGAAGGTCGGCTGCGCCGCGTTGGTACGCGGATACGGCTTCGTTCACTTCCGCGAGACGCATGCCTGCGCCGTGCGCGTCCTTGTTGTCCATCGTCAGGTAATAGCAGCCGAGAACCATATCCTGCGAAGGCGTGACGACAGGCTTGCCGTCCTTCGGGTTCAGGATGTTGCCGGACGCCAGCATGAGCAGGCGGGCTTCAGCCTGCGCTTCGGCGGACAGCGGCACGTGGACGGCCATCTGGTCGCCGTCGAAGTCGGCGTTGTACGCCGTACAGACGAGCGGGTGAAGCTTGATCGCGCGGCCTTCGACCAGAATCGGCTCGAACGCCTGGATGCCGAGACGGTGAAGCGTAGGCGCACGGTTCAGCAGAACCGGGTGCTCCTTGATGACTTCTTCGAGCACGTCCCATACTTCCGGGCTGACGCGTTCGACTTTGCGCTTCGCGCTCTTGATGTTATGCGCCTGGCCCTTGAGCACGAGCTCTTTCATAACGAAAGGCTTGAACAGCTCGAGCGCCATTTCCTTCGGCAGACCGCATTGGTACATCTTCAGGCTCGGACCTACGACGATAACCGAACGGCCCGAATAGTCGACGCGCTTGCCGAGCAGGTTCTGACGGAAGCGGCCCTGCTTGCCCTTCAGCATGTGGCTGAGGGACTTCAGCGGACGGTTGCCTGGACCCGTGACCGGACGGCCGCGGCGGCCGTTGTCGATCAGGGCGTCGACGGCTTCTTGAAGCATCCGCTTTTCGTTCTGTACGATGATGTCCGGCGCGCCCAGATCGAGCAGACGCTTCAGACGGTTGTTCCGGTTGATGACGCGGCGATACAGGTCGTTAAGGTCGGAGGTCGCGAAGCGGCCGCCGTCCAGCTGGACCATCGGACGAAGCTCCGGCGGGATGACCGGCAGCACGTCCAGGATCATCCAGTCCGGCAGGTTGCCGGAGTTGCGGAACGACTCGATGACTTCAAGACGCTTGATCGCGCGGTTGCGGCGCTGGCCTTGGGCCGTGCGAAGCTCTTCCTTCAGCATGTCGAGCTCGCGGTCGAGATCGATATCCTGCAGCAGCTTCTTCACCGCTTCGGCGCCCATGCCGGCGCTGAACGCGTAGCCGTACTTTTCGCGGTAGCTGCGGTATTCCTTCTCGGACAGGAGCTGCTTCTTTTCAAGCGGCGTGTCGCCCGGATCCGTCACGACATACGATGCGAAGTAGATGATCTCTTCGAGCGAACGCGGCGACATGTCGAGAGCGAGACCCATGCGGCTCGGGATGCCCTTGAAATACCAGATATGCGAAACCGGAGCGGCCAGCTCGATGTGGCCCATGCGCTCGCGGCGAACTTTGGCGCGGGTGACTTCGACGCCGCAGCGGTCGCACACGACGCCCTTATAGCGGACGCGCTTGTACTTGCCGCAGTGGCACTCCCAGTCCTTGGTCGGCCCGAAAATCTTTTCGCAGAACAGGCCTTCCTTCTCCGGCTTCAAGGTACGGTAATTGATCGTCTCAGGCTTCTTGACTTCGCCTCTCGACCATGAACGGATCTTGTCCGGGGATGCGAGCCCGATCTTCATGAACTCAAAATTGTTAACGTCTAACAAGGAGCAAGCCCTCCTTCATCGTGGCTCGGATTACGTTGCGATTGACGAACGGTCTTGACGATAGTTGTACGGCTTCTTCGTCGGCGAAGTCCGGCAGCAAGCCGTGCGTTCGTTCGCACGGCGTTGCCGGATCATGTCGGTAATTACTCGGCGCCGACCTCGGAGCCTTCCAGGTTCAAGTTCAGCTTGTCGCCGGTCGTATCGTCCTCGTCGTCGATCTCTTTCATCTCGATCTCCTGCTCGTCGCCCGACAGAATCTTCACGTCCATGCCAAGGCTCTGGAGCTCCTTGATCAAGACCTTGAACGATTCAGGCACGCCAGGTTCAGGGACGTTCTCGCCCTTGACGATCGATTCGTACGTCTTCACGCGGCCGACGACGTCGTCGGACTTCACGGTCAGAATTTCTTGCAGCGTATAGGCCGCGCCGTAGGCTTCGAGCGCCCACACTTCCATCTCGCCGAAGCGCTGGCCGCCGAATTGAGCTTTACCGCCCAACGGCTGCTGCGTAACGAGCGAGTACGGGCCCGTAGAGCGCGCATGGATCTTGTCGTCGACCATGTGCGCGAGCTTGATCATATACAGAACGCCGACGGTGACTTCGCGCTCGAACGGCTCGCCCGTGCGTCCGTCGTACAGCTTCGTCTTGCCGTTGCGCTGCATGCCGGCTTCTTCCATCGTGTCGAATACGTCGTGCTCGCGCGCGCCGTCGAATACCGGCGTCGCCGCACGAATGCCGAGGTAGCGGCAGGCCATGCCGAGGTGAACCTCGAGTACCTGACCGATGTTCATCCGCGAAGGTACGCCCAGCGGGTTCAGGACGACCTGGACCGGCGTGCCGTCCGGCAGGAACGGCATGTCTTCCTCAGGCAGGATGCGCGCGATAACGCCCTTGTTGCCGTGGCGTCCGGCCATCTTGTCGCCTTCGGAGATCTTCCGCTTTTGCGCGATATAAGCGCGCACCAGCTGGTTGACGCCCGGCGGCAGCTCGTCGCCGTTTTCTCGCGTGAATACCTTCACGTCGACGACGATGCCGTCGGTGCCGTGCGGTACGCGAAGCGAAGTGTCGCGCACTTCGCGCGCCTTCTCGCCGAAGATCGCGTGCAGGAGGCGCTCTTCAGCCGTCAGCTCCGTGACGCCCTTCGGCGTGACCTTGCCCACGAGGATGTCGCCTGCGCTGATCTCGGCGCCGACGCGGATGATGCCGCGTTCGTCGAGGTTGCGGAGCGCGTCTTCGCCGACGTTCGGGATGTCGCGCGTGATCTCTTCCGGTCCGAGCTTCGTGTCGCGCGCTTCGGACTCGTATTCTTCAATATGAATCGAGGTGTATACGTCTTCTCTCACGAGCTTCTCGGAGAGCAGGATCGCATCCTCGTAGTTGTAGCCTTCCCACGTCATGAACGCGACGACGACGTTGCGTCCGAGCGCCAATTCGCCGGTATCCGTGGAAGGACCGTCGGCGAGGATGTCGCCCTTCTTGACGATGTCGCCCTTGCGGCAGATCGGACGCTGGTTGATACAAGTGCCTTGGTTCGAACGCATGAACTTCTGCAGCTTGTACTTGATGACGTCGCCTTTGACTTCCTTGCCGTCGAGTAGTTCGATGCGGCGCAGCCAGATCTCGTTGGCCGTGACGCGTTCGATGACGCCGTCGTACTTGGAGACGACGCAAACGCCGGAGTCCTTGGCGGCCTTGTGCTCCATGCCGGTGCCGACATAAGGCGCGTCCGGCACGAGCAGCGGCACCGCTTGACGCTGCATGTTCGAACCCATCAGCGCGCGGTTGGAGTCGTCGTTCTCGAGGAACGGGATCATCGCGGTCGCGACGGATACGACTTGCTTCGGCGATACGTCCATGTAGTCGACGCGGTCGCTCGGCATCGTCAGGATGTTGTCCGCTTGCTTGTTGTAACGGACGATGACCATATCGTCGGCGAACTTGCCTTCTTCGGTCAGAATGGCGTTCGCCTGGGCGATGATGTAGTTGTCCTCTTCGTCCGCGGTCATGTAGTCGATCTCTTCGGTTACGATGCCCGTGCTGTGATCGACCTTGCGGTACGGCGCTTCGATGAAGCCGTACTCGTTGATCCGCGCGAACGTGGACAGCGAATTGATCAGACCGATGTTCGGACCTTCAGGCGTCTCGATCGGGCACATCCGGCCATAGTGGGACGGGTGTACGTCGCGGACTTCGAAGCCTGCGCGTTCCCGCGTCAGACCGCCGGGACCGAGCGCGGACAGACGGCGCTTGTGCGTCAGCTCTGCGAGCGGGTTCGTCTGGTCCATGAACTGCGACAGCTGGGACGAACCGAAGAACTCCTTGATCGCCGCGATGACCGGACGAATGTTGATCAGCGCCTGCGGCGTGATCGCATTCTGGTCCTGAATGGACATACGCTCGCGAACGACGCGCTCCATCCGGGACAGGCCGATACGGAACTGGTTCTGCAGCAGCTCGCCGACAGAACGCAGACGACGGTTGCCCAGGTGATCGATATCGTCGGTGCTGCCGATGCCGTGCAGCAGATCGATGAAGTAATTGATGGACGAGATAATATCCGCCGGCGTGATGTGCTTCACCGATTTGTCGATGATGCCGTTGGAGATGATCTTGACGACCTTGCCTTCTTCGACGGGCGAATGCACGAGAATGCTCTGCAGCGGGATATCTTCCGCCTCGTTGACGCCGCCGGTGACGCGGTAGTTCTTGAAGCCGACGTTCTTCTCCAGCATCGGAAGGATCTGATCGAGCAGACGGCGGTCGATGACTTGGCCGGATTCGGCGATGATCTCGCCGGTCGACGGGTCGACGAGCGTCTCTGCAAGACGCTGGTTGAACAGACGATTTTTAATATGAAGCTTCTTGTTGATCTTGTAACGGCCTACGTTGGCCAGATCGTAACGCTTCGGATCGAAGAAGCGGGCGATGAGCAAGCTGCGCGCGTTCTCCAGTGTCGGCGGTTCGCCTGGACGGAGACGCTCGTAGATCTCGATCAGCGCTTTTTCCGTGGAGTCGGTGTTGTCCTTCTCCAGCGTATTGCGGATAAACTCGTCCTGCCCGAGCAAGTCCAGAATCTCGGCATCCATGCCGAATCCGAGCGCGCGAAGCAGCACGGTGACGGGAATCTTCCGAGTACGGTCGATGCGCACGTAAATAATATCCTTCGCGTCCGTCTCGAGTTCGAGCCAAGCGCCGCGGTTCGGAATGACCGTAGCGGTATAGGTTTTCTTGCCGTTCTTGTCGACCTTGGTGCTGTAATAAACGCTAGGCGAGCGTACCAATTGGCTGACGATGACGCGTTCCGCGCCGTTGATGATAAAGGTACCGGTCTCCGTCATGAGCGGGAAGTCGCCCATGAACACTTCCTGTTCCTTTACTTCTCCCGTCTCCTTGTTGAGGAGGCGAACCTTGACGCGCAGCGGCGCCGCATAGGTCACGTCGCGTTCCTTGGATTCGTCGACCGAATACTTCGGCTCTCCAAGGCTGTAATCCACGAACTCGAGCACGAGGTTGCCCGTGAAGTCCGAGATCGGCGAGATGTCCTGGAAGATCTCGCGCAGTCCGTCGTCCAGGAACTTCTGGTACGATTGCTGCTGGATCTCAATCAGGTTCGGAATGTCCAGCACCTCATGAATGCGGGCATAACTGCGCCTGGTGCGGCGACCATACTGAACAAGATGTCCTGCCAACTTATCCTCACCCCTTCAGTCTACTGTGAAGCATATGGTAGCGGAGCGAGATCCTCTCTCCAGCACTAGCAGAGGCAGCCGTCCCGCGGGGAACCCTACGGTATGATAAAATGCGGAATGTGGGTAAAATAACTTCGGGAGGACGCATTAAAGCGCATTGTGCACACAACATAGCAGCGGCAAACAAATAAAAGCCCCTATGCCCCAAACGGAGGCACAATGGCACTCGTATCCAGCCCATTCACCCAATATACGCCAAATGGCGTATTTTTATTCCTCGGAATGGCGCTAATCGAACAACATCTTTACATACAGACAACTAGCCCATCTTAAATCTGACATCTTCTAATAGTAACACAAGTGTTATCCGAGGTCAAACGCGATTTTGTTGATGATGAAAAGTGCACGCGGCGTAAGCTACGGCACTTCCTGCTGCATCGATGCAACAAGCCTACGCCACGGCACGGCGGCCGACTCCCAGTGTTAGGCTTTGATCGCCCGATAGACGCGGTACCCTTTGTCTTTGCCGACTTCCGATACTCGATCTTCGCCGAAGCAGGCTTCCAGCTTGGCTCTCGCGCTTGGCGCGCCTTGCTTGTTCTGAATGACGATCCAGAGCGATCCGCCAGGTTTCAAGTGCATTACCGCTTCTTCAAGAATGCGGTGAACCACCGCTTTGCCCGCCCGAATCGGCGGATTGGACAAAATGACGTCGAACGTGCGACCGCCCACCGCTTCATAAAGATCGCTCACTTGAATTTCCACGTTGCCGATACCGTTAAGCGCGGCGTTTTCTCTGCTCAGTGCGACAGCCCGTTCGTTCACGTCCAGCATCGTCACATGTCCTCGCGGCACAAGGCGGGCGGCCGTCAGGCCGATCGGACCGTAGCCGCAGCCGACGTCCAGCACGCCGTCTTCCTGTCCCAGCTCGATATGCTCGATGAGCACGCGGCTGCCGTAGTCCACCCCGTCCCGCGAGAACACGCCGGAATCGGAGACGAACTGAAGTTTTTGTCCGCGCAGCACGGCCTCGATTGTTTTGCGATCGCTGCGCGCGCTGGGCTGCTGCGAATAATAATGATCAGCCATCTCCGTATCCCCTTTTTCATGCACAAACCCCTCGAAGGCAAGCTTCAAGGGGTTCGCAATTCATGCTCAAGCTAAATTACTTAACTTCGACCTTAGCGCCGGCTTCTTCGAGCTTAGCCTTAACAGCGTCAGCTTCGTCCTTAGCCACTTTTTCTTTGATCGGCTTCGGAGCGTTGTCGACAACGTCCTTCGCTTCTTTCAGGCCGAGACCCGTAATTTCGCGAACAACCTTGATAACGTTGATCTTGGAAGCGCCAGCTTCGAGCAGGATAACGTCGAATTCCGTTTGCTCTTCGACTTCAGCAGCAGCGCCGCCGCCGCCAACGACTGCAACTGGAGCTGCAGCGGTTACGCCGAATTCTTCTTCGATTGCCTTGACCAGGTCGTTCAGTTCCAGGACGCTCATGCCTTTGATGGCTTCCAAGATGGACTCTTTGCTCATGGTAGTACCTCCGTTAAATTAGATAATTTGTTGGTGAAAATTCAATTCGCTAGCCCCGAGGACCGAGGCGTACGACTTATGCGCTTGCTTCGTTCTTCTCGGCGACCGCCTTGACGGCGAGCGCGAAGTTGCGGATCGGCGCTTGCAGGACGCTGAGGAGCATGGACAGCAAGCCTTCGCGGGAAGGCAGGTCAGCCAGCGCCTTAACTTGAGCTGCGTCGATGACGCGGCCTTCGACTACGCCGCCCTTCAGCTTGAGCGCATCGTTCTTCTTCGCGAAGTCGTTCAGGACCTTCGCGGCGGCAACGACGTCAGTGGAGCTGAACGCGACAGCCGTAGGACCCGTCAGGACGGCGTCCAGTTCGCCGAGTTCTACGCTAGCCGCAGCGCGGCTGACGAGCGAGTTCTTCAAAACTTGGAACTCGACGCCGGCTTCGCGCAGACGCTTGCGAAGTTCGGTGACTTGAGCGACGTTCAGGCCGCGGTAGTCGGCGATGACCGTGCTTGCGCTGGACTTCAGCTTGGACGCGATCTCTTGGACTTCCTGCTGCTTGGCTTCGATAATCTTTGCATTTGCCATTTCGTACACCTCCTGGTCGTAGGACTTCACCGTATCGATCGTCTATGAGGCTATCGCCTTCACGAAGGCATTAAAAATGCCCCCGCAGACATCGCGGAGGCATGACTTTACATTAATCTCACGCATCCCAGCCGGAGCAAGGACGGGTAAAGAATGTATGCACACACCTCGGTAGGAAATTAAGCCTCGCGGCACCTACGGTCTACGGTATCAATATTCAACTTGATTAAAGTAACACGTCCGCTTCTGTCTGTCAACCGCCAAAGACTGGCGATTAGAGACGGAAGGCAGCTACGTTCAGACGCGCGCCCGGTCCCATCGTCGAGGAGATCGAGATGTTCTTCAGGTATACGCCTTTCGCAGCGGACGGCTTGGCGCGGTTCAGCGCGTCGATCAGGGCCTTCAGATTGTCGGCGAGCTTCGCCGAATCGAAGGATACCTTGCCGATCGGAGCGTGAATCTGGCCTGCCTTGTCCAGACGGTACTCGATCTTACCGGCCTTGATCTCTTGGACGGCCTTGGTCACGTCGTTCGTAACCGTGCCGGCCTTCGGGTTAGGCATGAGGCCCTTACCGCCGAGGATACGGCCGAGCTTACCGACTTCGCTCATCATATCCGGCGTCGCTACGCAGACGTCGAATTCGAACCAGCCCTGCTGGATCTTGTTGATGAGGTCCGTGTCGCCGACATAGTCAGCGCCAGCGGCTTCGGCTTCTTTGAGCTTGTCGCCTTTGGCGAATACAAGCACGCGCTGGGTCTTACCCGTGCCGTGAGGCAGGACGACGACGCCGCGTACGTTCTGGTCTTGCTTTCTCGGATCGACGCCGAGACGGACAGCCACTTCGACGGACTCGTCGAACTTGGCCTTGGCCGCTTGCTTTACAAGCTCGATCGCTTCAGCAGCTTCATACGTTGCGTCGCGGTCGATCAGCTTGGCGGCTTCTTGGTATTTCTTGCCGTGCTTAGCCATGTAGTTCTCCTCCTTGTGTGGTAGTAACGGAAGTCTCCTCCCACTTCGCTCTTCGTCCCAAGGACGGTCCGAAGCGCGATCGCGATCCCTATATAAGGTCCGCTGTGATTAGTCTTCGATGACGACGCCCATGCTGCGCGCCGTGCCTTCGACCATACGCATAGCCGCTTCGACGGAAGCCGCGTTGAGATCCTGCATCTTCTGCTCGGCGATCTCGCGAACCTTCGCGCGCTTGACGGTAGCGACCTTCTTCTTGTTCGGCTCGCCGGATCCCTTCGGAATGCCAGCAGCTACGCGAAGCAGTACAGCCGCAGGCGGCGTCTTCGTCTCGAACGTGAAGGAACGGTCTTCGAATACGGTGATGACGACCGGAATGATCAGGCCGGCTTGGTCAGCCGTACGCGCGTTGAATTCCTTACAGAAGGCCATGATATTAACGCCTGCTTGACCCAGTGCGGGACCGATAGGCGGCGCAGGGTTAGCCTTGCCGGCCGGCACCTGCAGCTTGACCATTTTAATGACCTTTTTTGCCATGTTGTTGCACCTCCAGCTCAAAATGCGGTATAACGGGATGCTTGGTCCCTCCCGCTCAAATCCAGAAACCTGCGAGCGGCGGCGCGAACGCCTCCATCCGCCAGACTATTATATCTTCTCCACCTGAGTGTAATCCAGCTCAAGCGGGGTTTCTCTGCCGAACATGTTGACGTGCACCTTCAGCTTGCTCTTGTCGTGAAGGATCTCTTCGACCGATCCGACGAAGTTCGCGAAGGGGCCGACCTTGACGCGGACATTTTCCTTCAATTCGAAGTCGATGACCGGCTTCGGTTCCTCCATGCCCATGTGTTTCAGAATCTGATCCACTTCTTCGGGCAGCAGGGCCGTAGGCTTCGATCCCGATCCGGTCGATCCGACAAACCCGGTGACGCCGGGCGTGTTGCGGACCACGTACCAGGAATCGTCCGTCTGAATCATCTCGACGAGGACGTAGCCCGGATACACCTTGCGCATCACGGTCTTTTTCTTGCCGTCCTTGTTGACGAGCTCTTCCTCCATGGGCACGAGTACGCGAAAGATCTTGTCCTGCATGCCCATCGATTCCACGCGCTTCTCCAGGTTCGTCTTAACCTTGTTCTCGTAACCGGAGTACGTGTGGACTACATACCATCTTTTTTCCATCGGAAAAGCCACCTTTGGGTTCCGCGTTAAATGACGAGGTCGATCAACCGCGAAATGATGACGTCCAGCACCCAGAAGTAAAGCGTGATGATCGCGACCGTCACGATAACGACGAGCGTATAGCTGATCAACTCTTTACGTTTGGGCCAGCGGACCTTCTTCAATTCACTCCAACTATCGGCAAAGAACGAAGTAAAGGACCCAAAGCTCTGTTTCATTTTGGCCAGGAAAGTCACGTCCCAAAACCTCCTAGAGCTTAGCGCGTCTCGCGATGAGCCGTGTGCTCATTGCAGAACTTGCAGAACTTCTTCAGTTCGATGCGATCGGAGTGCGTGCGCTTGTTCTTGGTCGTCGCATAATTCCGCTGCTTGCAGTTCGTGCAAGCGAGAGTGATGATTACCCGCATCTGTTCCACCTCCCGGGCTGTAGCCAGATCACAAAAAAAAAGACATTGAATCCGGGTTAATACGCCTAAGCCGTTACGTACGACAACGACACCTGGCGTATCACACCATTTTCAGGGCTGCGCATAAAACTCCACCTTAAGGTTACTAAAGTAATTTATCATAGCCTATAGTCAATGTCAACGAGAAGCTTGACTATAGTATACGGGCGCCGGTTGTGGGACGTCGCTTCGACTCTGTGGCCGCAGAGCTTTCTATCAGTCTAGCCAAGCGCATGCGATGTTTAAACCTGCTGCAGGCTTCGCTTCCCGAAAAGTAAAAAAGCAGCCTGCCGTCCGGCGCTGCCCTTGAGTACGGTGGATATGTAGTTCACGGCTTCGGCCCTTAAAGACCGATATCCCTGACTTCCAAATAACGTTCCAGCTTGCGCTTCACGCGCTGCAGCGCGTTGTCGATCGACTTGACGTGGCGGTCGAGGTCGACGGCGATCTCCTGATAGGAGCGCCCGTCGAGATAGAGCATGAGCACCTTGCGCTCCAGATCGCTCAGAATCTCGGACATCTTGTCCTCGAGGCCGTAGAACTCCTCCTGGTTGATGATCATCTCCTCGGGATCGCAGACGCGCGAGCCGCAGATGACGTCCAGCAGCGTACGGTCGGAATCCTCGTCGTAGATCGGCTTGTCCAGGGAAACGTAGGAATTGAGCGGAATATGCTTCTGCCGGGTGGCTGTCTTGATCGCGGTGATGATCTGGCGCGTGATGCACAGCTCCGCAAACGCCTTGAAGGAGGCCAGCTTGTCCCCTTTGAAGTCGCGGATCGACTTGTACAGCCCGATCATGCCTTCCTGCACGATGTCCTCGCGCTCCGCGCCGATAAGAAAATAAGAACGGGCCTTCGCCCGGACGAAATTGCGATACTTATTGATCAGATACTCCAGTGCCTCGGAATCGCCCGCGCGGACCGACTCTACGATATCCTCGTCGGTCTTGAAGTCGTATTCATATGTTGCAAGCTCGTTCACGTCGACGCTCACGGGTCATCCCTCCGGCTTCAAGACATTCCAGGATACGCACTGGATCTCCCTACCAAACTATTACCAATATACTTGATGTACCCCATAGCGTCAATGAAGAAAACCCTTATAATTCAAGGCTTCCGGGCAACGCGGACATTTGTTTGCGTTTTTGTGAACCTACTTGCAGCCTATTCCAGGAATATCCTAAGCCCCTTCGCCGGCTGCCGGCCGATCCCGGCTCGCTCCGGAACTAGGTCTTTCTTCCCGAATCGCCGGGCGCACGATCGCCCCTGCGCCACTGCTCTAAGACCCTGGCGACATCCTCGCTGAGCACGCCGCCGAGCGGATTGCGCTTCGGCGGGGGCTCCCTGCGGATCGTCTTGCCGATCTCCCGGCGGCTCTCCTCCACCGCGAGCAGAAGCTCGCGCGCGGACAGACGCAGCGCGCCGCGTCCGAAGGCTACGTGCTGCTCAGTCTGGTCCGAGGTGGCGACGTACACGTCGCGTCTGACCGACGTCACCTCTCCGACGAGCCGCTCGATGCATTCGTCCGCCGTCTCCTTCTCGCGGGTGTAAACGACGCCGAGACGATGCTGCTTCAGCTTGGCTCCCGCGCCCGGCACGCGAAACGCGTCGAATACGACGATGACCTTAAGCCCTAAATATCCCTGGTAGTCGGCAAGCATGTCGAGCAGTCGATCGCGGGCGTCCTCCAGCCTGCCGGATTTAAGTCGGTCCAGCTCGGGCCAGGCGCCGATCATGTTGTAGCCGTCGACGATCAGGACGTCCTCACGGCGAAGCATGGCCGCCCTTGCCCGGTCCGCCGCCGCGCTTCGCGAGGCGCTGGCGCACGGCCTCGTAGAGGATGATGCCCGCGGCGACCGAAGCGTTGAGCGAGTTGAGCTTGCCGAACATCGGCAGTGATACCAGGAAATCGCATTTTTCGCGGATCAATCGGGACAAGCCCTTGCCTTCGCTGCCGATGACGATGGCGGTCGGTCCCGTCAGGTCCGTCGCGTAAACGTCGGTCTTAGCCTCGCCTGCCGCGCCGGCGATCCAGACGCCGGCTTCCTTCAGCCGATCGATCGTCTGCGCCAGATTGGATACCCGCGCGACGGGCACGTACTCGACCGCGCCCGCGCTCGTCTTGGCGACGACGGCCGTCAGGCTCGCGCTGCGGCGCTTCGGCACGATGACGCCGTGGGCGCCCGTACAGTCGACGGACCGCAGGATCGAGCCCAGATTGTGCGGATCCTCCACTTCGTCGAGCAGCACGATCAGCGGCGCTTCTCCGCGCTCTGCGGCGCGCGCGAGCAGTTCCTCGGGCTCCGCGTAGGAGACGGCAGCCGCCTGGGCGACGACGCCTTGGTGCTGCATCCCGGGCGCCAAGCTGTCCAGCTTGCGCTTGTCGGCATACTGGACGACGACGCCGCGGCCTTTGGCTTCTTCAAGAATAGGCTGCACCAGGCTCTTCTGGGCCTGGCTGGAGAGCCAGATCTTGTTCAGCGCCCGGCCGGCCTTGAGCGCCTCCAGCACCGGATGCTTGCCGGCCAGATAATGCTCGCCCTCGTCCGCCGCGTCGTCGTCGGCAGACGCATCCTCCGCAGCGCCCGCATATGAAGCTGCGCGGGCACGCTCCGCGCGTTCTGCGGCGTCGGCTTCGTGCCGGCGCTCGCGGGCCGGCTGGGACGCTCCGCCCCGGCGGTCGGCGAAGCCGTTAGGCTTGTGGCCCGCGCCGTCGCCTCCGTACCTGCGTCCGCCGCTGCCCGCAGCCGGCTGCTGCCGATCCGCGGCCCGCCCTTGCGCCACGCCTCCGCGGCCCTCGGCCGGGTTGCGTCCGACGCCCCCCTCAGCCTGACCGCGTCCGACTCGGCCCTCGGCTTGGCTGCGGCCGCCTCGTCCTTCTCCGCCCGTCCGGCCATAGGCGGAGGACGTCCGGGCTCCCTGGCCCGGGCGATCCGTTTTCCCCGGTCCTCCCGGGCGATTGCTGCGATTGCTCATGTCGTTGTCTCTTCCTTTCGCCCGGGTCCCTCGGAACGCTCCGGTTCATTCTCTTCTGGCGAAAACGCAAGGCCGATCAGCTCCTCGAGCCTTGCACGCTCTCCCTTGTAATACAAATAACCGACCAGACACTCCAGCCCTGTCGCATGGCGGTAATCGCCCGGGTCCGCATTGCGCGGGGGCTGCCCGGACTTGGCGTTGCGGCCGCGACGCGCGATATCCGCTTCTTCCTCGGTGAGCAACGGCCCCCAGCGCGCCAGCAACCGCGCCTGCGATGCGGCGGACACGTAGCGCGTAGCCGCCTTGTGAAGCTCATGCGGCTTGCGCGAGCCGGTGGCGATCAGGCGCTGACGGACATACACCTCGAACACCGCGTCGCCGACATAAGCTAGCACGACCGGGTTAAGCAGATTCGCTGGCTGGTCCGCCGGAAGCTCTGGCGCGATAACCGGGGGTAGCGGCTCTATCCCACGATGCTCCGTCATTTCCGGCGCCACCGCATCCCCTGTGCCGTATCCTCGAGAATGATCCCTTTGTCCGCCAGCAGGTCGCGAATCTCGTCAGCCCGGGCGAAGTCGCGGCGTTTGCGCGCCTCCGCGCGTTCCGCGATCAGCCCGTCGACCTCGGCGTCCAGCAGCTCCGCGCCCGCTTCGGGCGGCAGCAAGCCGAGCACGCGGTCGAATTCGGCGATCAGCGCCAGATAAGCATGGATATCCGCGGCGCATGCCGCATCCCGCTTCAGATAGGCATTGGCGTCGGACACCGTCTGGAACCAGACCGTGATCGCGTCCGCCGTGTTGAAGTCGTCGTCCATCTTGGCATCGAACGCCGCCCGGAACTGCTCGAGCCGCGGCGCGACGGACGGGTCGGCCGGCACGAGATCGGAGACGGAGGACAGCCTGTGCTTCAGGTTGTCCCGCGCGTTCGCCAGGCGCTGGATGCTGTTCTCCGCCTGCGACACCGACTCTTCGCTGAAGTTGATCGGGCTTCGATAATGCCCCGTCAGCATGATGTAGCGGATCGCCTGCGCGCTCGTCCGCTGCAGCAGCTCGCGCGGATTGACGACATTGCCGATCGATTTGGACATTTTCTCGTTGTCGATATTGACGAAGCCGTTGTGCATCCAATAGCGCGCGAGCGGCTTGCCCGTCAGCGCTTCGGACTGCGCGATCTCGCACTCGTGGTGCGGAAACTGAAGGTCGTTGCCGCCGCCGTGAATGTCGAGCGTCTCGCCGGCGTACTTCAGCACCATGGCGGAGCACTCGATGTGCCAGCCCGGCCGCCCTTCGCCCCAAGGGCTGCTCCAGCTGATCTCGCCGGGCTTGGCGGCCTTCCACAGCACGAAGTCCTGCGGCGCTTCCTTGCGCTCGTCCACTTCGATCCGGATGCCGTACTGCAGGTCGGCCAGATTTTTATGCGACAGCTTGCCGTACTCGGGGAATCGCGAGGTCCGGTAATAGACGTCTCCACCGCTTTCGTAGGCGAAGCCCTTTTCCTCGAGCGTCCGAATGAACGAGATGATCTCCGGTATCGTATCAGTCACTCTCGGATTCTGCGTTGCGGGGATGACGCCGAGCGCCGTCGTATCTTCGATGAACGCTTGAATGAAGCGTTCCCCGAGCTCGGGCACCGTGATGCCCATCTCTTCGGCGCGCCGGATCATCTTGTCGTCGACGTCGGTGAAGTTGGTCAGGTAATTCACCTTGTACCCGAGATGCTCCATATAGCGGCGCACGACGTCGAAGAAGATGACGGGACGCGCGTTCCCGATATGAATATACCCGTATACGGTCGGTCCGCATACGTACATCGTCACTTGGCCGGGCACCTGCGGCACGAACGGTTCGGCCTCGCGGGTCAGCGTATTGTAAATTCGAAGGGTCATGGTCGATTATGGCTCCTTTGTTGTTCTTGGACGGGCGGAAGAATAGACGGGCTCCGCTTCGCGATCGTCGGCCTGCGCCGGTTCGCCCTCGGAAGGCTGTGGGCCGCGGTCGCTTCCGTCGGTCGAAGAATCGCATTTGGCCTTCAGTTCGAGCGGCGGCGGATCGAAGTACCCGCTGCGTTCACGCTTCAGGTGCTCGAGCTCGCCTTTCAGATCGTCGATCTCCTTTTGCATGAAGCGGAACGTCTCGATGACCGGGTCCGGCAGGTTCGTATGATTCAGCCTGTCGCCGATCCGCTGGCCGCCCCGCTTCACGACGCGGCCCGGAATGCCGACGACGGTGCTGTCGGGCGGCACCTCGCGAAGCACGACGGAGTTCGCGCCGATATTGGAATTGTCGCCCACTTTGAACGAACCCAAAACCTTGGCGCCCGACGCGATGACGACGCGATTGCCGATCGTCGGGTGGCGCTTGCCTTTTTCTTTGCCGGTGCCGCCCAGCGTCACGCCTTGATAGATGACGACCTCGTCCCCGATCTCGCAGGTCTCCCCGATGACGACGCCCATCCCGTGGTCGATGAACAGCTTGCGGCCGATCTTCGCGCCCGGATGGATCTCGATCCCGGTCATGAAGCGGCTCACCTGCGAGATGACGCGCGCCGCCGTATACCATCGTCGCTTGAACAAGCCGTGCGCGATTCGGTGGGCCCATATAGCGTGAAGGCCCGAATAGGTGAATACGACCTCGAACCGGCTGCGGGCGGCCGGATCGTTTTCGAACACCGCTTCTACATCGGAACGTACCGTCTCCCAGAAGCCCATGTTCTCCCCTCCCTTGATGAATGCTGCCGTTGTTGCCTAGCTGCGGTTCAACCTTGGGAGCTGCCGGGACCTCGCATCGGTTGCAGGATGCGAAAAAACGACGCCCCGGCAGCTCTCGCTGCAGAGGCGTCGTTGTACGCGGTCCCACTCTGCTTGGAGCGATCGGCGCTCTTGCTCGTCGGCAAGGCGCGTCGGATCGCCCGACTCATTTTGGCCGTTAACGGGGCCCCCCGGCAACGCCTAACGCAAGCCGGCCGTGCCGCCCGATCTGTAGTCAGATCGGGTCGGCGACGTCCGTCGCTCCGCTCGGCGCTGCGGCTCCCAGGCGCATTTCCCCCACGTCGGATACGAGACTGCTCTCACCCTGGACAGTCCTCTCTGGCCGCTCCTTGTCGTGGCGTACTCTCCTGTTCGTCGCTATTACAGCAAGTATAGTGCAACGTTCTGCGCGTGGCAAGGGGGGCGCGGCGGGCGGGGGCAGCGGGCTGCGATGCTGAGCAAGCAAGGAAGCGGAAAGGCGTGAAAAGCGCGCAAAGGGCGGTACGATTGTCCGTTATCTTCCACGCACACTGCCTCGCAGGGCCAATTAGCGGCACGAATGTCCGTTATCCTTCGCGTACACTGCCTCTCAAGGCCAAATAACGGTATAAATGTCCGTTATCTTCCACGCACTCTGCCTCGCAAGGCCAAATATCGGTACAAATGACCGTTATCCTCCACGCGCACTGCCTCGCAAGGCCAAATAACGGTACAAATGACCGTTATCCTCCACACACACTGCCTCGCAAAGCCAATTAGCGGCACAAATGACCGTTATCCTCCACGCACTCTGCCTCGCAAGGCCAAAATATCGGTACAAATGACCGTTATCCTCCACGCGCACTGCCTCGCAAGGCCAAATAACGGTACAAATGACCGTTATCCTCCACACACACTGCCTCGCAAAGCCA
>Ga0209566_100222_pt1 | contig 56485 bp, 62 predicted proteins | sample Araplavi_mTSA_r2_2_FD_184287 | JGI IMG/M metagenome (GOLD analysis project Ga0209566, IMG submission 184287) | Arabidopsis root microbial communities from North Carolina, USA - plate scrape CL_Cvi_mTSA_r2 (SPAdes) (version 2) | ecosystem: Host-associated > Plants > Roots > Endosphere | place...
CGCCGCTAATCAAGATGGAAGCAAGCTTCCATCGAGATCCGCTCGACTTGCATGTATTAGGCACGCCGCCAGCGTTCGTCCTGAGCCAGGATCAAACTCTCCATAAAGGGTAGTTCGACTTGCTCATGATAATGCTGGTATAACTTTTGCTTCAGCCCGAAGGCTTCAGCGTCCGTTTGTTTTAACGCTCGATGTTCAGTTTTCAAGGAGCAATCTTGTCCTCGCTCTTGGCCTCTTGCTTGGCGGCCTCTCAGCGGCGACTTGAATAATATATCACAGCAGCCCATCTTAATGCAAGCACTTTTTTTCATTCGCTCAGCATTTCTTTTTGCTGCCGTTCGCCGTGACCCTTCTGTCGAAGGCGGCGAGAACTAATTTATCACAGATGTACAGGCTTCGTCAACACCAAATGTCGATTTATTTCGAGCTTTCTTTCTAATCCCATTGGATCGTCTGAATTCCCTCATGTAGTGTGGCCAGGTGCATTCGCCCGTCCCTTAATTCCATATCAGTCACAGGGCATCCCAACGTTACGGACACAAGCGACATTTGCCCCCGCAGCTTCACTGCTCTGTACAAACCCCGGTCTGCGCACAAATAAAGGCTGGCGCGCCGCCTGACCGCATTGAAGACGAAAATTCCCGGCATGCGTATCCGGTGGAAGCCTCCTTTTAAATCGCCCAGAGCGATCTCTCCTTTATCCGTGACGCCCATCAACGCTCCATCGAACGAGGCCAAGCGGATGATGCAAGCCTTTAGGGCGAACTGCTCCCACGTACAAGTGAGCCGGTCGTACATGGCGATCCCCCAAGGCAGGGCAAGATAAATATAATGAGGCGTCATCAGGAAGTCGTATACCGCATTCCGTTCGGAAGCGATCATTTTCCATCCGCTTGGCGTATTGCACCATAATCCGTGCTGCGTCGCGGCAAATCCAATGCTGCCGTACTCCCGGTAGGCATAACAAACGAGGGGCAGCTGCATATCTCTCCATTGACTTCCGTTTAGGTGAAAAAGCCCATGATTCGTACATGCGAACATTTGCCCATCGATCCCCTCCTCGAGCCGGTTCACATGTACTTTAGGCGGCAGCCCCTCCATGAGAGCCTCCCAGCCCCCATCGTCTGCCGATTTCCATACGCCTCTTCCCGCAGGCGATATCAACAACTTGTTATTAGCGAGCGTCTTTACGCTTGAATGATGCAACAGCAGATGCTCGGCACGGGAACGATGTTCAGTCATATGTAATTCACCCCCCTATTCGATAATGATAATCGTTATCATTAAATCGATTATAACGTTGTCTTTGTTCCGGCTGCAAGCTTATTTGCTTGGCGTTCACGCCAGACCGCCTCGGGTGATGCCATTCTTGAGTTTTTATACGCTATGATAATATTTTGTTTCAATAAAGAAAGAGCCCTCTCTCGAGGACTCTCATTCGATTCACATGCTGCTCATTCGCACGACGCCGCCATATATCGCAGATCCATTAAATGAAATCCGGGTTCCCTGACCGCCTTCGTAACCTCCAGGATGTAGCCTCTATGCGCAAGCTTCCGCAGCAGCGGCGACAGCTCGAGATGAAGATCCGCCAGATCCGGATGATCCTGCAGCTCCGCCAGGGTCCAGGGTTCCGAACGGCTCTGCAAAATTCGCAGAATAAGTGACGCGGATGACTTCATCTTGGTCAGCACGGCGAATTCGACCGCAAGGATAACTAAGTTAACCCGCTGGTCCATCGTCTCCCGACTTGAGGTCAATTCGTCGTATAATTTGAATACACCGGGATTGACCCTCTTTACCTGCTCCCAAACATTCGGTTCGGGGTGAAGAACTTCTTCTATAATGACGATATGGGCCCAATGATTCAAGGCGGCCAAAATATTCGTATAGGCGTCCATCACGTGTTGATCTTTCAAGTTCTGCTTCGCGAGCTGATAAGCGCCGAGAAAGCGCGAATATGCGCAAATGAGCCGCTTCTCCCGAAGCAGCAAAGGCCATTGTTCGAGCTGATCCCGCGTTCTCGCCAGGTATCCGTCTCTGTCCAGCAGTATTTCTCCGAAGGTTATCCATTGTTGAAGCGACTGCCACTGAGCGCTGCCCACGATCCACGCGTTAAGGCGCTCGGGCGTAGACCGGCGCACCATGATCGTCATGTCGCTCCACTTCCAATGCTCGGCGTGTGCCTTGCCTTCGATGGAGTCTTCGTCGTACAACGCCAGGATCAGTCGGTCCATCCCGTCGATCAGAGACGGAGAACCTTCGAGATTCTTGACCAGCAGAAGGCCGGTCAAATGCTCGTCGCTACCGAATAGCGCCGTATAGAACAGATTCGTATCTTCGAGACGCTTCAAGAAATTTCACCACCCTAGCCAGGCTTTGAAAGTGGCTTGCCTGCCATTTGTAGGCTATAATGAGATGTCCGTGTTTCGAGCGTGCTTTTCGATTTATTTAATTCTACGCCGGGTTTAAAGTTCCTGCCGACAGGCGAATTAAGATCATGGGGGCAATCAGGCAATGAAAATGAAAGCCAGCAAAATATCGACGATGCGCACCTGGGGTTTGCTGCTGGTGCTGGGCGGAATGGGATTGATGATACTCGGGACGAGCGGTATCATCCTGTTCGGTGAAGTGGGAAAAATTATCGCCGCGGTGTTCATGGTTATCGGCATCCTTACGTGTGGAGCGAGCATGTTCATCTATTTTTGGGTCGGTATGCTGTCGACCAGCGCGCCGGTCATCGAATGCCCGGAATGCGGCAAGCGGACGAAGATGCTCGGAAAAACCGACCGGTGCATGTACTGTCATACGATTCTCACATGGGATGCTTCCCAGGCGACGAATGCGGCCGCCGTTTCCTTGGACAAGGACGAGACGGCTCCCACCCCGCTATAAATTGAAAAAAGGCGCTTTCCGCGGTTCATGCGGGAAGCGCCTTTTTGTTCGGTCCGTTATGGGTAACTCTGCAGTGCCTTGTCCAGTACGCTCCAAATGTCATCGGAAGCAAACGTCCGATTCCACGAGGCCACCCCAGCCAGCTTGTACTTTTTAACGAGCTGCACTCTCGCTTGAACCGAACTGTCGTTTTCAAGCCAAATGCGCTTCAAAGCACCGTCTTGCTTGAATTCGGCGTAATGCTGACCGGTCTCTTCGGACAACGCAGGCGTTAATCCGTTGTCTTCGATCAACTGCCGGGCAGCGTCCATGCCGATCGCCTTGGAGGACACTTGGATTTTCCCGTTGGCGTCCGTCTTTTCCGTCCATAACCTGGCGTAAAACGGAATGCCTAAAATCAGCTGATCCGGCCGCACGCCGTCCTCCTTTAAGATCTTCGCGACGGAATTCTCCGTCCATGGCAGCGAAGCGACCGAACCGGACACGGGACTCGTCGCCCAATGCTCGTCGTAGGCCATTAAGATCAAATAGTCGACGGCTTGGGCCAGACGTCCGCGGTCAAGGTAAGCCGACCACATCTCGCTGTTGGACTTCGGGGTAACATCGATCGAGACGGATAAATTCTGCTCGTGCATCAAGGGCGTTAACTCCCGCACGAATTGAATCAGATTGTCCTTGTCCTTGGTATATACATTTTCGAAGTCCAGATTGATCCCTTGCACTCTAAAAGTTCGCGCATACGCGATCAGTTGCTGGATCATCCGGCTGCGCGACTCGAAGGAGGAAAGGGCTTCATGCGTGCGATCCGGCTCGAAGGAATTGCCGAACATCGCCCACACCTGCATGCCCTTATTTCTCGCCCAGGCCGAATAAGCCGCGTCCGCTTTGCTGTGAATGTTTCCTTGGCCGTCTGTCAGCGAGAACCAGCTTGGGCTGACGACGTTCACGCCGTTCCAATCTCCGAGCTTCGCCGGGTCCGGAATGGCGTTGTAGATCGCATCCCAGGTCAGGTTGATCCGCTTGCCCGTCACCTTCCAGGGAATAAACGGCTCGTCTCCCTCCTTGACGGCGCCGGAAGTCGATTTTTCGATACCTCGCAGCGCGAGATCCTTCTTGCTCATGTAGCCCAAATAACCTTCGGCGGATTGAACGCGGTACCAGCCCTTGTCCTCTCCCCAGACGATCACCGAAGCGCCGGTTTTCAGATCCTGCACGATCGGATTCGATTTGCCCGCTCCGCTGCGAAGCTTGGCACCTTTTTTGCCGGCTTGGACTTCGCCCTTCTGGATGGCAAGCCCCGGCTCCAGCAAGCTGACGATGCCTGTCGAAGCGTCTGTCTTAACCGAGAGGCCGAATAGCTGCTGCAACGGCGCGAACGGCAGGTAAAGCGTGCCGTCTGCTGCCTTTTTAGCACCAAAGCTCATATTAAAAGGCTTGCTGTTAAGCGTAGCGCTTAGCTTGCCCGTGTTAAAGTGAAGAACGCTCGTATTCGAGGTTAAAATAACGGACTCCGTCGCCTCTTCGTAGCGTACGCCGTCGCCGATCAGTTCTTTGGCCAGCGGCATCGGGACCCAAAGTCCTTCGCCATCGCCGAGCGCGTAATCGCCGGTCCATTCGCCTTTATTCATAATCGGATGTGCTGCAGCCATATATGGCGGCGTCTCGTGTTTGCCGTTAGGCTGCGAAGACCACCAGGCGAAAGCCGCGGCGGCCGCGGACAGGAAAAACAGGAGCAAAAGCCCCAAATAAGGAGCCGTTCTCCTTCTCCGCTTGCCGCGCCCGTTTATCGTCGTCGTCTGCAATCTCTCACTCTCCCCTATCTGCTCTATAAAAGGACGATAGAACGTCCGAAGAGGTTTCGCCCAAAATCTCCCGATAAAACAAAAGCGCCGGGATCGCCGGCGCACTTATCTATACGTTAAAAATCAATCCAACAAGCTGAGTTAAGAAGTATGCCCGCGGCAAATCGGACAAAGGCCGTAAATCTCCATGCGATGTCCCTGTACTAGAAATCCCGTTCTCTCCGCGGCCGCACGCTCGACCTCCACGACGGGCTCGTGATCGAAGTCGACCATCGCGCCGCAGCCGGTGCAGATCGCGTGGTAATGATCGGACAGGTCAGCATCGAACCGGCTTGAATCGTCGCCGTAAGTAAGCTCGCGGATGAGTCCGGCATCGACGAAAAGTTTCAAATTATTGTAAACGGTAGCCACGCTCAGGCTGGGATACTCGGGCGACAATGACTTAAAAATATCGTCGGCCGTCGGATGCGAAGTAGACTCCATCAGATATTTAAGAATCGCGTACCGCTGCGGCGTCATCCGGACGCCTCCGGATTTGAGCTGGTCCACGGCATGATAAATCCGGGTTTCCATGCTCCTCACAGCCTTTCCTTCGGGTTAAACTATATTTTAAGCGTTTTAAAAAGGCGCTGTCAATGGCAAGGGCCGCCAAATGAAAGGCGGCCTTCGGTCCGAATTATGATTTGCGGCCTTGCTGGCCGCGGTTCTCCCACAGCCAAAGCGCGACGCCGGCGCCGATCAGCACGAGCGCGCCGACCATCGCTCCGGCCGAGTGGAACAGCCAGCGAATGTTGGAAGAGCCCAGCAGGATGGCCGCGCCGGCTGCAAGCAGCACGATGCTGAGCGCCGGCACGGCGCGCGGGTCGCCCTCGGCGCGGGCAGGTGCAGGACGGCCGTCCCAACCGTACGGCGGCTGGCGGTAGTAATAGCCGCCCGAAGCGATCCGGTCGTTCACGGCATCGGCGCTTTGCAGCGTGTCAAAGAGATTGTACAGGTAGATGATCGGCAGAAGCAGGCTGACGAGCACGACGGTCAGCACGTTGCCGTCCATCTCCTGGACGACGAAGACGACGCCGCAGATGTTGAGCGCGAGAAGCAGCATCAGCATCACGCCTTTGCCCATCAGCCCCAAGTACATATAACCTGTGCCGGGGAAAATAAAGGCGAGCAGCCCGGCAAGCAGCTTGCTCTTCTTCTTGCGCGCAGCCGCGGCCGCATCGGCATCATAGCCCGGCGGATACGGCAGCGGCGCGGCATCCGACCAGACCGTCTCCCCTGCAGGGTTGTGCGAGGCCTCGGACGGCTGTGCGTGCGGCCATTCATTGTTTTCGTTTGTCATCGTTACATCCCCCGACATCAAATTTTGGCGTCATTACTCTGCCGACACGGATCGAATGCCCTCCAGCTTGCGCAGCTGCTCCGCCAGCGATACGGCTTGCAGCGGTTCGGCGAGCCGGATCGTCAACCGGATCTTAATCCCGCCGGGGCCTGCGGACTCGATTGCATTCTCGTCGAACTGCACCTTGATCAGCTTGGCGCCCTTCGTCTCCAGCAGCATCCGGATCGGCTCCGTCAGCTCCCGGTCGGCCAAAGCGGTGACCGAGAAGACGAATTCCCGGGGATGGTTGACGTACCTTTTCTCGATGACATTCAGTCCCCAGAGTACCGCTAAGGCCAGAAACACCGTAAACGATGCGCCTACGTAAAATCCTGCCCCTACCGCCAGCCCGATCGCCATGACGACCCAGAGCGATGCCGCAGTCGTAAGACCCTTGATCGATTTTCCCGTGAACAGGATCGTCCCCGCACCCAGAAAACCGATACCCGTAATCGCCTGGGCAGCCAGACGCGCCGGATCGCGGTTAACGCCGTATTGCCCCACAAATTCGGAAAAGCCATAGATGGATAATACCATAATCAGGCAGGAACCCAAGCTGACGAGCGTATGCGTCTTGAGGCCGGCGGCATGATTCTTGCGTTCGCGCTCGTAACCGATCAGCCCCCCGAGCAGCACGGAAAGCAAGAGGCGGAGCATTAAATGCCAATCGTCGATTACCCATGGATTGTCCAAGTCAGTATCACGCCTTTATAGTCACATTGTACTTGCGGGTCGCCAGACGCGGCAACGGCTTCCCGTCGGGGAGGGAAGCCCGACTTAGGTCTTGGGCGTCCGCCTCAATGTGATCATCGTAATATCGTCGCGCGGGTGAAAGGTCTCCCCGGCAACGAAACCGCTGCGCTCATAGAGCGCGATCGCGGGCAAATTGCGCGCCTCGGCCGTAACCTCCCAGACGCGGACTTCCTTCCACGCTTCCATCATATGCGCGATTAGCGCGCCCGCGATCCCTTTTCGAAAGTGATCCGGATGCACCATCATTCGGCTGATGACGCCGGAACCGTCCTTGGCCCGCTCGGCCGCAATGGCGCCGATCAACTCGCCGTCGTCGTCCCTGCAGCCCCAAAAGGCCTCTTCCGACGCTTGCAGCGAAGCGATCGTATCATGCAGCGGCGGCAGGTCGGGAACGCCGATCAGCTCGGCTTCGATCCGATAGGCGGCATGCTGCAGCCGCCAAAGATCGCTTGCGTTGTCCTTATCGGACAGGTCCAACCGTTCAATGGTCGGCATTAAAGGCTCGCTCCTCCAGAACATCTTTAAAAAAGGCGGCTTCCCCGCTGACAGGTATGCCGCCTCTAGCCATTTTTATGAATTCTTCAGCCGATCCATGAGCAGTTTGTTGACCAGGCCGGGATTGGCCTTGCCCTTCGTCTCCTTCATGATCTGACCGACCAGGAAGCCGATCGCCTTGTCCTTGCCGCCGCGGAAGTCCTCGACGGACTGCGGGTTCGCCTCGACGATCCGGTCGACGATGGCGAGGATGGCGCCCTCGTCGCTGATCTGCACGAGCCCCTGCTCCTCGACGATCTGCTGCGGCCGCTTGCCGGACTCCAGCATCGACTTGAATACGGTCTTCGCGATCTTGGAGCTGATCGTGCCCTTCGCGATCAATTGGATCATCTCGCCAAGCCCTTGGCCGGTAATCGGCACCTGCTGAATCTCGAGGTTGTTGGCGTTCAGGTACCCGAGCAGGTCCCCCATGATCCAATTGGCGGATGCCTTAGCGTCGTCCGTGTACTTAAGCGATTCTTCGAAGAAATCTGCAAGCTTCATGGACGAGGTAATGACCCCCGCGTCGTAGGAAGGCAATCCATATTGCTGCGTATAACGCGCCTGGCGGGCATCGGGCAGCTCCGGAATGGAAGCGCGAACGCGAGCCTTCCATTCGTCGTCGATCTGCACACGCACGAGGTCAGGATCCGGGAAGTAGCGGTAGTCGTGCGCTTCTTCCTTGCTGCGCATGCTGAAGGTCTTGCCCTGGGACTCGTCCCAACGGCGCGTCTCCTGCACGACCTGGCCGCCGCTGTCCAGCACGTCCGATTGGCGCATGACCTCGTACTCGAGGCCGCGCTGCACGCCGCGGAACGAGTTCATGTTCTTCAGCTCGGTACGCGTGCCGAACTTTTCCTGGCCCCAAGGGCGGATGCTGACGTTGGCGTCGCAGCGCAGGCTGCCTTCCTCCATCTTGACGTCGGAGACATCGCAATACTGCATGATCGCTTTCAGTTTTTCCAGATAGGCCTTCGCTTCCTCCGGCGAGCGGATATCCGGCTCGGAGACGATCTCGACGAGCGGCGTGCCGACGCGGTTAAGGTCGACAAGCGAACCGAGTCCGCCGTCCATGTGCGTCAGCTTGCCGGCATCCTCCTCCAAGTGAAGGCGGGTAATGCCGATTCGCTTCGTCTGGCCGTTCACTTCGATGTCGATCCAGCCGTTCGAGCCGATCGGCTCGTCGTACTGAGAGATCTGATACGCCTTCGGCGAATCGGGATAGAAATAGTTTTTGCGGTCGAACTTGCACCAGTCGGCGATCTCGCAGTTGATGGCCATGGCGGCTTTCATCGCGTATTCGACCGCCTGGCGGTTCAGGACCGGCAGGACGCCGGGGTGGCCGAGGCACACCGGGCAAGTATGGCTGTTGGGCGATGCGCCGAACGAAGTCTCGCAGCCGCAGAAGATCTTCGTCTTCGTATGCAGCTCCACGTGCACCTCGAGGCCGACGACCGTCTCATATGGGGATACGGTAGACATGAATGGTTGTTCCTCCTGTTAGAGCGCCGGGCGCAGCTTGTGGAATTCGGTCTGGCCTTCGAAGGCGTGCGCCGCGCGGAGCACGGTCGATTCGTCGAACGGCTTGCCGATGATCTGCAGGCCGACGGGCAGACCGTCCGCGAGTCCGCAGGGCACGCTGATCGCCGGCACGCCCGCCAGACTGACCGGAATGGTGCAGATATCGTTCAAGTACATGGTCAGCGGGTCGCCGACCTGCTCGCCGATGCGGAACGCCGTCGTCGGCGCCGTCGGTCCGACGATAAGGTCGAAACGCTCGAACGCTTGGTCGAAGTCGCGCTTGATGAGCGTACGGACCTGCTGGGCTTTCTTATAATAAGCATCGTAGTAACCGGAGCTGAGCGCATACGTGCCGAGCATGATACGGCGCTTGACTTCCGGTCCGAAGCCTTCGCTGCGGGACTTCTTGTACAGATCCAGCAAGTTCGCAGGATCCTCGGCGCGCACGCCGTAGCGCACGCCGTCGAACCTGGCGAGGTTCGAGGATGCTTCGGACGACGCCAGCAAATAATAAGTCGCAATCGCATAGTCGGTATGCGGCAGGGAAACTTCCTCCCATACGGCGCCGAGCGACTCGAACGTCTTGAGGGCTTCCATCACGCGCGCTTTGACCTGCGGATCGATGCCTTCGCCGAGGTACTCTTTGGCGACGCCGATTCGAAGGCCCTTGATGTCGCCCGTCAATGCCGCGGTATAATCCGGAATCTCGACGTTGGCTGACGTGGTATCCCGCCGGTCGTGCCCCGCGATCGCCTGCAGCACATAGGCTGAGTCCTCGACATTCTTCGTCAGCGGGCCGATCTGGTCGAGCGACGACGCGAACGCGACGAGGCCGTAACGGGACACGAGGCCGTACGTCGGCTTCAGTCCGACGATGCCGCAGTAAGCTGCGGGCTGACGAATCGAGCCGCCGGTGTCGGAGCCGAGCGCGAAGTATACTTGACCGGCCGCTACGGACGCGGCCGAGCCGCCGCTGGAGCCGCCCGGCACGTGATCGGTATCCCACGGGTTGCGGGTCAGCTGGAATGAGGAGTTCTCATTGGAGCCGCCCATGGCGAATTCGTCCATGTTCAGCTTGCCGATCGTGACCGACTGGGCGGCCTTAAGCTTCTCGACGACCGTCGCGTCGTAGATCGGGTCGTAGTTGGACAAAAATTGGCTCGCGCACGTCGTGCGAAGCCCTTCGGTAACGATGTTGTCCTTGATGCCTGCGGGCAGGCCGAATAAAAGGCCGCGCTCCGGCGAGGCGGAGGCGTCCATAGCCTTCGCTTGCGCCAGCGCACCCTCTTCGTCGAGCGTCAAAAACGCGCCGATCCGGCCCTCCGTTTCCCCGATGCGGGAGATGGAAGCCTCGACGAGCTCCTGCACGGACAAATCTCTATGATGAAGCCTGTCGTGCACTTCGGACAATCTCAGGTTAAAAAGCGACAATGCAGCTTCCTCCTCGGCGTTCTTCTATTCCAATACAGCGGGTACTTTGAACTGGTCGTCCTCGGCTTCGGGCGCGTTGCGCAGCACCTTGGCGATCGGCAGCGACGCTGCGGGTACGTCGTCCCGCATGACGTTGGACAGCGGCAGTACGTGGCTCGTCGGTTCGACGCCCGTCGTATCGAGCTCGTTCAGCTTATCGGCATATTTAAGGATGGCGTTCAACTGGCCGGTGAACTGTTCTTTTTCTTCTTCGGTGAGCGCGAGGCGCGCCAGGTTGGCGACATGCTCGACGTCCTTCACGGTAATGCTCATGGGCCCGTATCTCTCCTTTTGCTTCAATACCCTTTCAATTCTCATTATTATATCGGACAAGCCCGGGGAACTCAATGCGTTCGGGGAGAGGCGCACTGTTTCATAAAGGCGAATATTGGGGAAATACTTAGATCGTATTGTCGGAGGTTAGACGTCATCATAAAATCGGGGAGGTTGTCTTTATGTTGACTAGCCAAGTGGCAACAGAGAAGCGGCCGCTGCGCGACAGCGGCTACGTCGAATTCAACGCCGACCGGGAGCCTGAAGCCGCGCGAAGGCTGCACGAGCTGCTCGGTCCGAGCGGACAATCTGGGCATTGGCGCATTCGGTACGACAATTACCAGCAGCTCCTGCAGATGCTCAATGCAGTGGACCGCAGCTTGACCGACAGCCAAAAAGAAGCGGTCGAGTACCGACTATCCTATAACGAAGAAGGCGCCGCCGATCCTTCCCGCGACGAAGGCTGGGTCCAAGTTTCCCGTCTGCTCGCTAAATTCGGTCCTCATCGCGTCGTCGATTATATCGCAAACCGCCGTTTTTCCAGCTACATGCAGCCGATCGTGCAGTTAAGCGGCGCACCGATCGGGTACGAGCTCTTGCTGCGTCCGCTTCCCGAACTGCCTCCGTTCCGACCGTCCGAGCTGTTCGCGGCCGCGCGCGATGCCGGACTCCACTCGTTTCTGGACCGAGAAGCGCGCAGCAGCGCCATTCGGGTCGCTTCCAGGCAGCTGCCGGCCGGCGTCAAAAAGTTTATCAACTTTTTGCCTTCGTCGATCTATCGTCCTGAGGAGTGCCTGCAGCAGACATTCGAACGCATCATCATGAGCGGCATGGATCCTGCGGACTTCGTGTTCGAGGTTGTAGAGACGGAACGTCTCGACGACGTGAAGCACCTGAACAAGGTGTTCTCCGTCTACCGCAATATGGGCATCCGACTCGCCATGGACGATCTGGGCGATCAGTACGCCACCATGGACGTCATGGAGCAGCTTCGGCCGGACTACGTCAAGCTCGACCGCAAGTGGGTCGCAGGCTGCGACCAAGACGCGGACAAGCAGCGGCGGATCGAGGATGTGCTTGAGCGCGCTTCCCGCTTCCACGGCGTGGTGCTCGCAGAAGGCGTGGAACGCGAGGAAGAGTGGCGCTTCCTGCGGAAAGCGGGCGTACCGCTTATGCAAGGGTATTTGTTCGGCCGTCCCGCACCCGTGCCGATGCCGGTTCGGTTCGGCGAGCATGCGGCCACTGTCTAAACCACAATCGAATTAAAGGAGCTAATGACGATGAACAAGATTTATACCGCTCAAGTGACTTCAAAAGGCGGACGCGAAGGCTTCGTCAAATCGTCCGACGGCAAGCTCAACATGAAGCTGTCCGCCCCTTCGGCAGCCGCAGACAGTGCGACGAACCCGGAGCAGCTGTTCGCGGCCGGCTATGCGGCTTGCTTCCACAGCGCGTTGAAGATGATCGCCAAAAACAAAGGCATCGAGACCGAGGGCTCGGAAGTGATGGCCGAAGTTTCCTTGTTTAAAGGCGATCCTGCAGAGTTTCGACTGTCCGTCGTGCTGAACGTAACCGTGCCGGGCCTCGATGCAGGTCAAGTCCAAGCTTTGGCCGACGAGGCGCATCAAGTATGCCCGTACTCCAAGGCGACCCGCGGCGATATCGACGTCGAGGTGAAAACGGCGGCTGCTCAGCGTTGACCGACGCAGCGTGATGCGAGATACGGCGCTGTAAGATCCAAAATAAAATAAGCTCCTGTGCCGCCATGAAGGCGAAACGGGAGCTTATTTGTTTTGCATCAGATCCAAGCCTTCAGGTTGACAAGCCGGATAAACTCTTCGCGGCTCTGTACCTCTCGCGGCGTCTCTTCTTCGGATTCCTCCGGATCGCCGTTCATAATTCGCTTGAACAGCTCTTCATTGTGCGTCGCGAGCGCATAGTCGATCAGTGCTTCGCGGCCGATTCGCTCGGCCTCGAGCTCTAGCAGCACTTCCTCCAGCTCGATATCGGAAGCGGGCACATAATATTGACGGTTCGCATTCGGAACCCGGATGATATAGTCGAAGGCGCTGTCGTTGTTGCGGTCGTAGGCAATTACGTAGCCGTATTCGCCGACAGGCATGTTCTGCTCGAACCGGTCCCCTACAATGATGATCTTTTCCCCCAGCTTCAGCATGCCGTATCTCCCTCCCCTGGTCACGCGGACATGAATCGTAGCTTCTTGTCCTACTATCCTACTAGATAACGAGCGGATTGTCCAAAAAAAGAGAGCGCATGCTAGGGTTGCAAAGGAAGACGATAGAGCTTTTCCGGCGATCTGGTCAGCGTCTGGAAGCCGTCCGCCGTGATCGCGTACGTGTTTTCGATGCCCACGACGCCGCGGCCGGGAAACGTAAACTTCGGCTCGATCGCGAGCACGACGCCGGTCTCGAGCGGCTCTGCGAAGCCTCGCGCGAGTACGGGCCACTCGTCGATCTCAAGTCCGATGCCGTGTCCGAGGAACCGCACCTGATCGGCTCCGAAGCCCATGAAGTGCGCTGCCAAGCCGGCCTCGTTCGCGAGCCGGAGCGCTTCTGCGTACAGCGATTCGGGCGAAACGCCCGGACGCAGCAAGGACTCCGTATGGCGCAATATTTGCACGGAGACGTCGTAGGCGCGTCCCAACTCCTCGTCCAGCTCGCCGATGACGGCCGTGCGGGTCTGATCGATCGTGTAGCCGTCGATGCAGCAGCCGATATCGAGCAGAATCGGCTCGCCTGCTTGGATCGGCCTGCGACTCGCGCTCTGCGGCGCGGCCGGCGTCAATCCTCTGCCGCCCGCGGGGCCGTCGAAGTAGGAGGGTTCTGCGGCGGCCTCGCCGGCGGCGACCATGCCCGTCATGATCTCCTGGTTGTACCCCCGCATCCGCATGAGACCGATATGGCCGCGGTCGCGCATCTCGCTCTCTAGAATCGTCATGATCTCCAGCTCCGTCATGCCGGTTCGAATGCGGCTCAGCGCCACATCAAGCGCATTGGCCGCGACGCTCGCTGCTTCCTCGATCCGCGCGATCTCGTAAGCCGATTTGACCGAACGCGCCTGCCTCATGATGCCGGAAGCATCGCGCAGCGTCGCGTTCGGTACTGAATCCTGCAGCCTTAGGTAGAGTTGGGCGGGCAGTACGTCGAGATCGGCGCCGATCGCGGGGCGCCGGTCGTCCTTGAAGAGTTCCGGGTAATCGGCAGCTAGCGTGGCGCCAAAGTTGCGGAACGAACCGAGCGGCACGGTTTTTACGGCGGACTCCCGAATTGCCCTGCTTAAGCTGCGTCTAACATAATACGTGGCTTCTCCCGCAGCGGGAATAAACAAATAGCCGGTCTGCATCGAACCGGACCAATAGTAGAGGCCTACATTTTGAGTGATCAGGCAGGCGTCGAAGCCCCCTGCTGTCATAAGGCGCTGAAGCTTGGCTCGTCTTTGCGCCAGTTCCTCGTTCGTCAATATATCGCTCAATCCCATATCTCCTTACCTTCGCGCGTTTCTCCTATTTTATCACGGGCGTCAGGCGTTGGCATTCCGCTCGTTTAATTGCTATCCGAACGCGTGCCTGAACGCGATCCAGAACACTTGTCCCGACGTCATCTAATTTGTACCGGCTCGCAAAAAAGCAGCTCCCGAAATCGGAAGCCGCCTTTGCTTAACGCATTTGTCGCGGAAGCGTCGTGCTATTCCATTCATGCGATGACGAGCTCGGCAGTCCCTTTCAAATCCCATTCGATCGCATCCATCACGCCGAATACGCGCGGACAGGCGAGGTGCACGATCAGAACGACGCCGGGCCGGCGAAGCGTCACCTCGTAATCATAGGCTGCATTGCGGTATGTATAAGGAAAAACGTTCTGTTCGTTGATGACGGCGAAGTCTACAATCTCGGGCTTCGCGTCCAGCCACTCTCCCGCGCGAGGCTCCAAATCCGGCTCGAGTCTCAGGTTCGCGGCTAGATAGGCCCGCGCGGCGGCTTGCGCGGCCATCGGATCGATAGACAGCGTACCCGCCTCCAGCTTGAGCCGATCGACCTGTTGCGCCGCAGCGTGAGCGGCTCTGTCTACCGCCCGTTTGCCTTCATGCAGCGTGCCCAGCGCCGTCTCCTCCTCGAGCTGCATCGCATGAAGCAGCCACCAGATCACGATCATCAAAAAGCTGAAAACGAGCTTGTGCAAAAACGACTCACTCCCTATATTTAAGGCACGTATTCGCTCATCTTCATGCCGGCGGCGGCTAATCGAGCCGTGCTGAGCGGCGGTTCGACGCCGATCAGCCGATCGATATTCATCAGCCCGTCATACGGATATCGGATGACAAGCCGCAGGCCGCTGCCCCGTTCGAGCGGCGCGGCGGGATCTGTCCCGGACAAGCCGTTCGTCGTCGTCACCTCGTACTCGAGCTGTTCGGGCTGGAATCCATACTGCGACAACCTCTCCCGGGATGCAGCGATCATCGCGCCGTCGATGTAGCCGAAGCGCCCGCTCGCCCCGATCTCCAGCATATAGTCCGCCTCTTGCTGAAGCAGCGCTTGGCGGAGGACGGCCACATGCTTGTATACCGGCGAAAACATCAACCAACAGAAGAGCGTAGCGAACAAAATGAATACGAGCAGCTGTTTCACGGACTGATCCGGGCGATCGCGCCCGACATCCCTTCGCCCGATGATCGCAGCCTGGCTTTGGTTCCGTCATTCCCGCCCGCGACGTTGATGTAGATGAGCACGACTGTCATCACAAGCATCACAGTCATCAATAGCTGCCTCATTGCAATCTCCCTTCGCCAGTCTTTCGACTCGTTCGATTAAGGCTCCATGCTCCCGAGCGTCGTGTTGGTCGTCGTGCCGTGCGTCTCGATTCGGGCTCTTGTACCAGTCGTATCGTTGGCGACGATGCCGTTGAACATCAAGGCCACGACGATCAGCATCATGACGGTGATCAAAATATTGCGCATTTGAAACACCTCCTTTCGGCGAAAATCGGAAAAAGGGGCACTGCCGACATCATCAGCGTTCCAGCGCCAGCGCCGGCAAGCACCTCGGCGAGAAGCCCTACGGCTTTAACACCTCGAACAGCTTCTGAGATTCCTGAACCCAGGGATACAGGAATATCTGAAACGTATATAGGATCGGCAAGCCCGCCAAGACGAACAAGGCATAGGAGGCAGTCTCCTTCCTGCCCGCTTTGGCAAGCTCGATACCCGCCTTGTACTCGGCCAGCACGTCCCGAAGCATCCGGTACACTTCTTCGCTCTCGTGCAGGCGCATCGATCGCATCGTCTCCGCGAAGCTGTAGCCTTCGGAGGTGCCTAGCCTCTCCTTGAAGCTTAGAAGGGCTCCGTCGGCATCGTAATACCATTCGTTGAGCATCAGTTGAAAATCGCTTCGGACGATTCGTGTGTACGGCAGACAGCGCATAAGCTTGCCGTGAAGATGAAGCTTGGAGCCCATGTAATAAATCAACTGGTTCATCACGGCAATCAGTTCGCGGCGAATGCGGTCGCTGCGGTAGCGCTTGAACGATTCGAGAAAAATCTTGTCGAACAAACCCGCTAGCGCCGGTAACGCGACGATGGGCAGCAGTCTTAAAATCGCAGAGCCGGGCAGCAGGTCGGCGGCTTCGCCGCCTAATAAAATTCCGGTGCAAACGACGCAGACCAGTATCAACGTTCGCCGGGAGGCGAGGTAAACGGCTGGCGCGATCCGAATGCCGCAGCCTGCAAGAAGCATGCGCCGCTCTTGCAAAGCCGCGCTCTCTGCGCCGCATCCCGCCGCCCGAAGCCACCATTGCGGCGGTCCGCGTTTGCGCCAGCTCGCAAAGGATACGCGCCATCTGGGTCTTCGGTAAGAGGCGGCGTGCAGAACGAAGGAAACGCCGATAGCTCCCAGCAAAAATTGCACGAGCCATAAAACGGAAGCGTAAACGCTTTGCCCCAAATCCGGCAATCAAACTCCCCTCCCCAATTGTGATCTTTTGCTAGGTTTGCCCTACTTTCACCGCGTTGAAGCTCTAAGCCGTTTCACATTTTCCGCCTCGACAAGTACAATCCCATTAAAAAGGACCCGAAAATCAGCACAAGCGCGTTGAGCAGCATGCTCCGGCCGCCCGGATCGGACAAGTAATAGAGCGAGCTCGCCTCGGCATTCAACCTGAAGTTAATCGTAAGGAACACGCCTAAAAACAGCACCGGCGTAAAATTAGCCAACCGAATCTCGAGCAGGCGATGACGCTCGGCATGGTCGTCCATGCGCGCTTTGCGCATATCGTCGATCAGTTCCCGCAGGTTGTCGGCGATGTTGTTGCCCTCGCTCAGCGCCACTCGCAGCAAGCTGGCAAAGTAATCCGCCCAAATGTGACCGAAGGATAAGGAGAATCTCCGGAGCGTGCGTTCATCGTCGTGGTGAATGTTTAATTGACGATAAAGCTGCTCGAAGATCGCCTGGGTCTCGCCGGGGAGCTGCCGCTCTTCGATCATGCGCTGCAGCGCGGTTCGGACATGCCGGGAACCGTTCACGAGATAGCACTGGTAGAACAGCTCCGCCGCCGGCAGGAAGTTCAATCTGGCGGACAGCTGCCGATTGACCAGCGACATGCGAAGGAGGCTATATGGCAGCACGGCCAACATCGCCGCCAGCAGCGCCATGGAGCGGAGCGATTGAAACAAAAGCGCGCCCGTCGCGAGCCCAGCCAGCCCTAGTGCGAATGCCAGCGTCCAAAACGCGCCAGGCTTCATGTGCCAGCCGGCCGCAGACAGCGTGTCCTCCACGTGTGCGTAAAAGGGCTTCATCCAAACGATTCGCACGGACTTGGCGGCTTCGTCGGGCTCGTTGCTCCCGAGCCTTCTTCTGCGGCTGTGCCGATCCTCGGCCAGAGCGAACAAAGCGCGCAGCGACGCGAAGAGAAGCAGGAACAGCAATCCGCCGGCTGCGGCCAGTCCCCCCGTCAGCAAGGCGCCTCCCGCGGAATGCTGCGAAGCCATTCCAGGCTCTCCGGATCGAATCTGCGTATACGCTCCTTCGCCCGATCCGACAGGTCCGCCGCGAGCATCCAAGTGTCGCTCGCTTCGTCGTAACGCACCCAATCCCGAACTTCAATCGACTCGCCCCGGCAGACGTACTCGCCGATCCTCACGAGCTTCCTGCCGCCTCCGATCATCCGCATCTCGAAACCGATCTGCGTGACGTGCTCCGCGATTCTCCTGGTCAACCGAACCGCATTCATCGCCCTACCGTCCAGCATGCACATATCGGTGATGGCATCGGGAACGTCCTCGAGACTGTTCGCATGTACGGAGGTGATGCTGCCTTCATGCCCTCGCGTGCAAGCCCGAACGTAAATATTGGCGTCCGCGTCGCGGATCTCTGCATGACAGATTCGTTGCGGCGACTGCCGCAGCGCCAGCTTGAACGCCTGCTGCGGACCGTGAAGCGGATCGTCCTCGTCGGCCTCGTACTCGATGACGTTTTTCCCCGGAAAATCTCTTAAAAGCCGCAGTTCGAACCTGCCCTCGATCGTCACGATCCGCTCCTCGTCCGGCATCGCCGCGATTAGTGCCTTAATCAGATGCGTCTTGCCCGTATTCGTTGGACCGATCACGACCATATTGAAGCGCGACCTCACGATGCAGAGCAGCATCCGGTACACGGACTCGTCGATCGAACGGTACTCCGGCCGCAGCAGCGTCTGAAGATCGAACCGTCGAACCGTATAGAAACGGATCGTCAGCGACGGCTGGGCCGTAAATCCGAAGCCCGTCATCGTCACGCGCGAGCCGTCCTGCAGCAGCACCTCGGCCCAACGCTTGCGCGGGCTGATCGCGTCGTTGTTGAACAGCACCAGGTTCTGCTGAATTCGCTCGACCTGGGCGACCGACGCGAAGTTGTAAGCGGACCGAACCGCGCGCCCGTCCCTCACCTCGAAGATGCGCGTGCCGACGACCTGCACTTCCTCGAGTCCTTCCCTTTCCTTCAGCACAAGCTCCAGGACATTGAGCCCGATGACCTCCGCGAACAACGCTTCGGCAAGCGAGCCGTAAGGCAATGGGCCGAAGTTCGCATGCTGCAGCCGCTTCTTGATGATCCAATCCGACAGAATAGCGAGCAGCTCATAACGCTCCTGCGGAAAACCGATCACGGCCCGGTTCAGCTTTTCCGCATACCGCCTTCGATCCTCTTCGCTGAAGCCGCGGGGCGCTGCCAGCATATTGCGAGCCTCTTCTGTCAACGCGCTCAAATCTTGCCCGCCGTCGCCTTTGACTCCTTGTATCGCGCCTTCCAAAGACGCATCCCCTTGCTGCTCCTGCAAACGCGCCGCATAAGCGGCAGCCGAGAACCGCGCCGCACTCGCCTGCCGTTGTTCTGCAGCTGCAACTTCCTCCGCAGAGACAGCCGCCTTCATCGCCTGCTTCCCCTATGCTGAAGCAATCGGCGCAGCCAGGGCCGCTCGGTGCGCTTCAGTCGCTGCTCCCAGTTCAGCTGCCGCAGCAGCGTACCCGCCACCGGATCGAATGCCGAGGCGTGGCGTTCGTCAGCCGCCAGCCACTCGTCCAGCCGTCCGCTGTCGAGCTGCAGGTGCACGCTCTCCGCGAGCTGCAGCTCGGACAGTGAGAGACAGCCCGTTTCTTTGCGAATTTCCTTCATTCCAAATCCCCCCGTGTGCCTATATTTGCTCTGCATCAGCACCAGATGATAATTCGCGAGCGTAAGACCGAATTGCGACCCGACTTGGCCGGTCCAGCGGTTCACGTCTTCCTGAAAGTGAGTAAGGCTTCCTGTCGTCACAAGGCAGCGATGATCCGCCTCCCGCATGGCGACTACGGTCGCCGCGTTGTCCCAGTACGCGCTCACGTCGGCAACCGTCACTTCGAACGCGTCGCGCGCGGCCGCGAGCAGCGTCTCCACTTGCTCTGGCTCGTAATATTCCGCCTGATCGCGCGCCAGATTGCCGAACAGCACATGCAGCCCGTCTAACCGTGAAGGCGCGAATGCATATTGCCTCAGCCGCGCGCCTGTCAGCGTGCCGCTCTTCAGCTCCGGCCGCATGCCGCTTAGCGTGATCTCGGGCCGATCGATGCCGAGATAAAGATGCGTCTTGGCGCTCTTGAGATTCAAGCATAAGTAGCCGACGCGCTTGCCCGTCACGGAGGCGATCCGGTATGCGGTGCCAAACGCCGCGAGCGAAGTGCCGATGTTCGGCGTCGAGCCGGCGAACGCGATCAGCGATCCTTGCGGCGCGCTCATGACCCCGCCTCCCCTTTGCCCTCGAACGAAGTCGCATCAAACGCGATGATCAGCTTGGATGCCCCGTCCTTGCATGCATTGTCAAGCTCCAGCCACTGCGCTTCGGTCAGGTTCAGGTTCACGGCATCGATGCTGCCGTTCGCGTCCCTGCGGGATGCATACATCCGCTCCTTGTCGCCTTCGGCCATCGACAGCAGGTTCGAACTCTTCGGATTGTCGATCTCCTGGTTCGACGCCGTCTTGACGGCCGCTACGACGATCGAATCTGCGAACAATCTCCGCGACGCGCCCCCTTCGTCCGATAGATACACGATTGCCCGATCCCCCGCACGGATGCCGCTGGCGATCGACTTCACGTAATCCCTGGGTACCTGAAAGGTCGCCTCGCCCGCTCTCGGCAGCAGCCTGAACTTATCCAGCTTCCACCGCAGAAGCGGCTCTCCGCCGCCGAGCGGCGCGGAGGATTCGAGCCCGGCTGCTTCTGCCATATCCGTGATCATCTCGCCTGTCACCGCACCGCTCGGCAGCCGCAGCGTGGTCAGCATGTCCCGCGCCAGCGACGTGCCGGCGGGCACGAATTGCTTCGGCACGATCACTTCTGCCGTCTCCGTCAACCGGATCTGCCTCAACTGGAGCAAATAGACGCCGTAAACGAGCAGTCCCGACAATACGGCTGCCGACACGCTGATGCGAATCTGTCTTCCTCGATTCAAACAACAAACCTCCCTTGACGGATACAAACAAAAAAACGCAGGCGCAAGAGAGATTACACTCTCTGTCGCCTGCGTTCTTCGCAGCCGTAACTATACAATTAAGCTTCTTACCGCCAATATAGCAGAAGACGGCGGGGCTTGTAAACCCCCTATTTTACCAACATTCGACAATTTCCCGGGAAATCCAGGAAGTTCGCCAAACCAGGCATCACGCCGGTATGTACGGATTTTCCCGTTTCTCTTCGCCGATCGTCGTCTCCGCACCGTGCCCTGGCAGCACGAGCGTATCGTCAGGCAGCTGGTACAGCTTGGTACGGATGGACTTCACGAGCGCGTCCTGATTGCCTCCCGGCAGGTCGGTGCGCCCGACCGAGCGGCGGAACAAGGCGTCCCCGGCGAACAGTAAATCCCCGCACAGCAAGCTGACGCTCCCGGGCGAATGACCGGGCGTGTGCAGCACCTCGAACGTCTCCCCGATCAGCTCCAGCTTCTGACCGTCTTCGAACAGTTGATCCGGCAATGCGGTCTTGACCGGCGCCGTGACATCGCTCCAGCGGGCGGAGCCGTTTTTAACGGGATCGGTCAGCCAATCCTTCTCCAGCGGATGCAGATAAACCGGGCAGCCGAACTTGGCGCGAAGCTCGTCGACGCCGCCGATATGGTCGAAGTGCGCGTGCGTGAGCAGAATCGCCTCGACCTTGAGACCGGACACCTTGCGCAGCAGCGCAGGATCAGCCGTCCCCGGATCGATGACGATCGCCCGCGTCCGTTCGGCGTCGATCACTACGTAGGCGTTCGTCTGCAGCGGGCCGAGCGGAAAGGCTTGAAAAGTCAGCATGGGCGAACTCCTTTAGACGCGTTCGAGCACGTCCTGCAGCTCCCAGAGGATAACAGGCGTGTACTCCGTGGCGTCTCCGTATTGCTTGACGATCTCCTTGCGCGCGGCAGCCAGGTTGTCCTGGTACGTCGGCGCCTGATTGTCCGGATTAGCCTCCTTGAACGCGATCATGACGTCCTGGACATGCTGTGGACGCGGTCCCCATTTACCCAGGAGATGGCCGCCCGTGTCCGTGACGAGGACGATCGGGATCGAACGTCCGCCCAGCGTCAGATGCTGGTCGATCAGGTCGAAGTGCTGCTCGATGATCATGACTTCCGTCGGAATGCCCGCGGTCTCGAAGGCGCGGAACACGACGGGCACGCTGCGCAGCGCGTCACCGCACCAGTCGGCGGTGATGATCATCGCCCGCAGGTCGTCCCGATTGTTCAGCGATTCAAAAAACTCGCGGCTCTTGTCGTCCGGCCATGCAAAGCTGTCGTAATTGGCGTTAAAGGCTTCCTTGTTCTTCTCCATCCCGTCCATAAAAGCACGGGGCGAGATGCCTTGATTGAGCTTGTGAGCGAGCTGTTGGCTCATGGGGATCCCTCATTTCGACAACGTGATGAAGCTTGTTCCTATTGTAGCAATCCGGGAAGGAAAAGGAAAACGGAACGGCTGAATAATTCGGATTAAAGGGATTTGCCGCGACGACGCAGGAAGATATATACGAAATACACGATCAATACGGCGAGCGCGATCAGAATGATCGGTCTGACATAAGGCGCAGCCTTTTCGTCGATCTGTTCCCAATTGGAGCCCAGCGACTTGCCGAGCCAGACGAACAGAATCGACCAAGGAATAGAGGCGAGCAGCGTGAGCCCGCTGAACAGCGCCAGGTTCATCCTTGCCATGCCCGCAGGGATCGAGATCACTTGGCGCATGACGGGAACGAAGCGCGCCGTGAACACGATGATCGGCCCGTACTTTAGGAACCACTGTTCCGACTTGTCTACGTGCTTGGGCTTCAGATGCAGATATTTGCCGAATCGGTCGACGATCGGCCTGCCGCCGTAACGTCCGATCGCGTACAAGATCCACTGCTGGATCAACGCGCCGATGACGCCGCATGCGACGGCGCCCCAGAAGTTGACGTCCCCCTTGGAGACGAGATAGCCGCCGTAGCCGAGCACGATCTCGCTGGGGATGACCTCGATGGCGAGGCCGATGACGATGCCGAAGTACCCGAGACTTTCAATCCATAGCAGCAGCTGATTAAGCCATTCGTGGACCGTATCCATCATAAACGTATGTACCTGCTCTCTCCATCGTATTTGCGTCATAGGACAAACGCGATATCAGTAGGGGCCGGAACCTTTTCCATTCTAGCATATCCTCCGGCATCGATTCTACTTGACGAAGGTCGGAGATAGAATAGCTGTCATGCAGGGACGGGCTCGCGCATACAATGCCATTATCAATAGGACAAAGCCGAAGAGGAGCGAACGGAAAATGAGCAGAGTCATGTTCGTCAGCAAAAGAAGAATGCAATGGTACATCGCCGTCCTGGCGATCGTCGTGCTCGGGGCCGCATACGCGGGATGGCACCGGACGCAGGCGGCCTCCGCCCCGCCGCCGGGCGACGCGCAGATCCGCTACATCGTGACGACGGAGTTCGAATCGACGACCGATAGCGGCCAGAAAATTGAAGCGTATCGCTGGGACCCCGGCACGATCCCGGTCAAGAAGGGACAGCCCGTCGAGCTTCGCATCACCGGCGTGAACGGTCAATCTCATCCCTTCGTGATCGAAGGACTCGGCGTCAAGGCGACCGTGACCAAGGGGAAAACGACGATCGTGCGCTTCACGCCGAAGGACGCCGGCACGTACGCCATCATCTGCGAGACGCACAGCGATCCGAAGGACGGCGTGCCGATGGTCGGGTATCTCGTCGTTCAATAATGGCGATTTAGGGTACGACTGAAGCCGTCGTCCCCTACGTAACAGGGCGCTCCTCTACCGCATAGATTAACGCGGAGGGGAGCGCGGCCTATGAAAAACGACATCGGCAAGCATGCCGGCTCGCTGCCCACCGCGAGAACGATCCGGCGCGCTTGCAGCAACGAGCTGTATCGGACGGTGAAACGGCTGAAGGCGTACGTGCCTGACGCCAAGCTGAAGGAAGCGGAGGAACTGTACGTCCGGCGCGTCATGCTGAACCTGCTGTGGATACACGAGCACCGCAGCGACCGCAAAAAGCTGGCCGACTGGTGGGATGCCGAAATCGCGGCCGACATCGCCCAGTTGTGGGAAGTCGACCAGGACCGACTATCCCGGGCGTTCAGGGACGCGTTCGGCGGCTGAGTTTTCCGCCGTTTTACGCAAAAAAAGGGATGAAGCAGGGAAGTTCTCTGCTTCATCCCTTTTGCTTGATCGAACATGATTTGGAGCGTATCCCTCGTTTAGTTGGAAAATGGGATAGCCCCGCTTCTACTCTCCTATGACGGATTCGAGCAATGCCTTGGCCTCCTTACTCCAATCCGCGTCGCCGTCCCTTATCGCTTCCCGCAGCCACGGTTCGGCCTCTTGGCGCCGGCCGGCCGCCAGCGCGCATTTCGCCCCGTTCACTTTGGCCGCGACGAACAGCTCTGTCCCGTTCCAGGGGTTCGTCTTCCCGACGTACTGACGCGCGTACAAATCCCGGTACCGCTCAAAAAATCCAATGCCCGCCAGTCCCGCCTCCTTCGCCTCTTCCGTCCTGCCCTCGTCCCGCAGCTGCTGCGCAAGACTCGCGAACCGCGCGATCGCCGCATTTTGCGAATCCCGGTCGAAGCGCGCCAGCCGCAGCGCTTCCTTCAGATGCGCCTCCGCTTCGCGCACGTCCCCCGTATCCGCGTACGCCATTCCTAAAGCGTAATGCACGGGCGGGGAGGCTGGCTCGTACCGAAGCCCCTCCCGAAGCCATGCGGCACGCTCTGTCGCAGGCAACAGCGCCGCCGCCTCGAGACGCGGACGGTTCCAGGGCGGATTGCTCTGCAGCGCCTCTCGCAAGCGCAGGAGTCGTTCGCCGTCGCCGCGTGCCGTTCGGGCCGCTTCATAGGCGGCAGCCGCATCGGCGTAGCGCAGGGCTCGGGGCACGATCGAGGCGGCCACGACAACTGTCAGCAGTGCCGGGAGAGCGAGCTTCGCGGAGAAGGCGGGGCGGGACGCGACGCGCAGCGCTGGCGCGAGCGGACGCGTCGGCGACGGCTCGCGGCCCGGCAGCGACAGATGCAGCGCCAGCCAGAAGAAGAGCAGCAGCCATACATACGCATAGGACCAATCAAAATCCACGGCCGCATGCAGCAACAGCACCGCCGCCGGTCCCCAGACGGTACGCACGCGATTGCGAATAAGGCGGACGCCATAGCCGGCAAGCAGAAGCAGCAGTGCAGCGAAGCCGACGGCGCCGGTATCAATGAGCACTTCCAAATATCCGCTGTGCACCTCATTGCCGATATAGGGTCCGCTCTGGTACAAGCCGACCAGCATGCGCCAGGTCTCGCCGCCCGCTCCCAGGATCGGACGGTCCGCGAACATGCGAAGCGCGTCTGCGTAATACAATGTGCGCGCGCCGGCCGTCTCGAGGTTGCCCTCCGCGCGGGTGCCAGTGCCACCGCCACCTCCTGCCAGCAGCAAATACGAGGCGGCAAGACAAACGACGAATAAAGTCCCGCCTCCCCAAGCGCCGGTCAGCATTCCGCGCACTCGCTTCCATCCGTGCCGCGAACGCGCCGTCGCGCCAATCTCCGGCGGCTTCAGAAGCAGCGCAGCCGCGGCGAACGCTACCATCGATACGAACAATACCCAGGCACCCGTGCCGGGCGCTCCGGCCTCCATCGCGCCAAACGAGACCCGGGCGGCAAATGCCGCGCAGACGGCGGCAAGCCCCGCGACGGCCAAGCCGTATCCCCGGCGGCCGCGCCTGTAGGTCACGGCAAGCGACAAGACTCCGCCTGCCGCCAGCGCCAGCATCGCGCCGCGCGATTCGCTGAGCAGCAGCATCGTCAGTGCGGGCACGAGCGATACAGCGGCGAACGCTCTTGTCATTCGCCGCGGCCGGTCCAGCATCTGCCACAGGACGAGCGCGAAGAATGCCGCGACGGCCCCGCAGGCGTTCGGATATTGAAGAAAGCCCGCCAGGCGGGCGCCGGTCATCGATAACGCGGCATCCGACGAACGGTAGACGATATCCGGAAATCGAATCCAGCCGTACCAACCCGCCAGCGCGCCCCATGCGAAGAAAAGCCCCGCGGCATGCAGGGCGACGTGGCCTGCCGCCCTTCGGCTGCGCCGATCGAGAAAAAGGGCGGCGAGCACGAGCCATGCGCCGTAAAAACACCAGCGCAGAAGGCTATCAGCTGTCCCTTTAACGGAGGCCGGTCCAGCCAGCCAAGCGCAGGCGTACGCTGCGGCGATGCCGAGAGGCGCCAGCGCCCAAAGCGGGAGCGAGCGCTTCAAACCGGCAGCCGCGACGACGGCTGCGCATGCCGCGGCGGCGATCCATGCCGCTTCTGCACCGTACATGTCTGCATCGTAAAAGAGACCCTGCCGATAAGCCGCCCAGCAGAGCATAAAGGAGAACGATGCGCAGCCGACGACCGCGATCGCCGACCTCAACAAACGTTTTAATAACATAGGCTTACCCGCTTTGCTCGAAGTCGTGTCTTGATCTATTAAGCGTAGCGGCTTTGCCGTCCGCTCGCAAGCGCCGAGTCGACTTCCGTACCTACTAAAAACGACCCGCCCGATCGCCGGAAACGCCGGAAATCGGATCGGGTCGTAAGGTAACGCGCAGAGGCGAGTCAGCTTAAAAATGGCACTCTCGCCACGCTCCGCACGAGCTGCGGCGACGCATGCCGACTGTCAGCGGAAGCGCGGCGGCTCCTTCAGGCTTCCAGCTTGCGGGGTTCCGGCTGCGGCTTGGCCAGCCGCTTGCTCTCGTAGAGCCGTCGGTCGGCCTCCTCTGCGAGCTGCGCCAGCGTTGTTCCGTCCTCCGGGTAGAAGGCATAGCCGCAGGACGCAGACATGCGATATCCGCTTTTCAAAGCAAGGCTCTCCATTCGTTCGTCGATAGCCCGCTTCATCGCATCGGCTTCATGCCGCTCCGCGTAAGGGCACAGAAGCAGGAACTCATCGCCGCCCCAGCGGCAGACGATCTCGCCCCGGGCGGCCGATACTTCCAGCGCCGAAGCCGCGAGCGCGATCGCCCGGTCGCCTTCGGCGTGGCCAAAGGTGTCGTTGATCAGCTTGAAATCGTTCAAGTCGATGAGCATGACGGCGAGCCGCTTGCGCCGCGCGGCCGCTTGCTTCAGGAGCCCGAGCATGCAGCGATGCGCGAAGCTGCGGTTCCAGAGGCCTGTCAGGCTATCGCGGTCTGCCTGCCGCTTCAATCGGTCGTATCGTCTTCCGAGCATGCCGAAGACCGGGAACAACACGAGCGCGAAGCCCGCAGCTTCCCAAAGCGCATAGTTGCCTGCGGACGCAAAGTAACGTTCCGCCAGACCGGCCGCGCCGACAGCGGCGCTGATTATAGCCGCTGCAGCCAAGCCTGTCCTCAATCCGCGATCATCCACTTTCGCTTCGCTCCCTTCCCCTGGCCTTCTCGGCGTTTACGAGACGACGACGCGATTGCGTCCTTCGTTTTTGGCTTTGTACAGCGCGGCGTCCGCCTTGGCGAACAAATCGTGCAAAAGGGGGCCGGTGCCGCCTTCATCTTCGTCCGAATCCCTCGGGTCTTCCGTGACGATCCCCATGCTGATCGTGACGCGGATGGAAGTTTCAGCTGTCCGGACCTCGTTGTTCAGCACCGATGCCATCACCCGATCCGCCGTCTGCTGCGCTTCCTCCCGCGTCGCCTGCGGCAGGAAGATCGTGAATTCCTCGCCGCCGTAGCGCGCGAGCAAGTCGACGCTCCTGAGCGTCGCCCGCACGGCATCCGCCGTGGCGCGCAGCACCTTGTCCCCGGCGAGATGGCCGAACTGATCATTGATTTGTTTAAAATGGTCGATATCGAAAAGCAAAATGGAAAACGGAATGTTGCGCTGCTTGCACAAAAACGCTTCATGCTCGACGTAATGCTGGAAAAACGTCCGGTTGTAGCAGCCGGTGAGCCCGTCCGTGATCGCCGCTTGCTCGAGCTTCTGATTGGCGCGGTAGAGCTCGTCCTGCATCGCGATCAGCTCCAGGTTCCGCTCGTGCAGCGCCTCGTTCTTGCGGTTCATCTCGTCGAGCAGATTGCGCAGCTCGGTGACGTCGTAGAAAGCGATGATCCGGCCCTGCAAACTCTTGAACTGATCCAGCAACGGCGAGATCTGAAGCGAGACGGACCGGTACGGTCCGTTCGTGAGCAGAATCTCCGTGCGGATCTTGTCCGCCGGATGATGGCGGTAGCGGAACAGAAATTCGCTTACGTCGTTCGCCGGTTCTCCCGACAGAAGGAACCGTTCCAAATCGAACGTCTCGCCTTTGATCGGATGAACGAAGCTAAGCGCGCTCCGGTTGAAATCCAGCACCTTGCCCGACTCGTCGATGACGACGATGCCAGTCTCCACCTGCTCGAAAATCTTATGCTTAGCGTTGTCCACGATATCGAAAACGCCGTAGCGGTAGATCGCGGCGATGAAGCAGATGTCCGACAGCACGATGCCCGCGGACGTCAAGCCCTGCACCACATCGATCCAGGGGGACAGCACGACGTTGAACAGCAGGTCGAGCACGGCGAATAAAGTGAGCACGAACATGCCGAGCAGCGAAGTGGCCAGCTGCTTGCGCTCGTTCTGAGACCGTACGGTCCTGTGAGCTTGAAACATATGGATAAGCGCTACGAAAAAATAAGCGAATTGAATGAAGGTCAAGATCCAAAAAAGCGGACCGTATTCACGATCGCCGTAGTGCCCGTCTTGAGGCTTCACGAACAGTCCGTAAGGATTCCCGATCGCCGACGCCGCGCATAACAAAGCCGGCAGGACAAAGGCCACCAAACGCGAAGGCCTTCGAAAATAATGCGTGCGGCGCGTGAGAAACAACACGAACGCCAGCCATCCCGGGCCGAGCAGGCCGAGCGCGACGAAGGACATCGTCAAGTAAAAATGCTGATAGGAAGGAATGTCCGTGGAGCGCACGCCGACCTGGCCGAGCGGCCAGAGCATCATGATAAAATGAAAGAGCAGGTAGACCTTGTGCGTTCTCGTGATCGGATTAAAGGCGATGAAAAGGCCAAACAGAATAAACAGGCAAAGGAAAAGTAGAAAGTCCGGCCGTAGAAATTCCAATCGGCTCACCTTTTCATGGATGACTAACCCTTAAACCGGGGCAATTGATTTATTCTACCATAGCCGCGATTTTATCGACAAGTTCAATGTAAAACTTTGTAAAAATAAATCTTAAAATAAGCTAATTAATACCTTTAAATTCCATATTATTTTCCATATAAGGCTTGATGCTCAAAAAATCCCGGAAAGTTTCATAGGCTTGTCCGGCGTCCTCCGGAATCGGTCCGGCACTGCGGACGGCTCGGATCAGCAGATTTTTGGGCGTATGCTCCAGATCGATGAACTCGAGCAGCTGCACGCGATAGCCTGCGAGCTCGAGCAATTGCGCGCGGACAGCGTCGGTGACGAGCGCGGAAAAACGTTCTTTCAAAATACCGTGCCGAAGCAGCGGCTTCAGAACGGGCTGCTCGATCTGCCGGAAGAGCTCGTGCTGGCAGCAGGGCACGGACAATATGACGGAAGCTTGCCAGCCGACGGCTTTGATCAGTGCGGCATCCGTCGCGGTGTCGCATGCGTGAAGCGTCACGACCATGTCTACACGATCCGCGTCCGTGTACGCAGCGATGTCGCCAACCGCGAAGCGAAGCCGATCCCAGCCCAGCCGATCCGCGAGCTTTGCGCACGTGTCGATGACGTCCGCCTTTAGGTCCAGTCCGATGATGCGAACCGGCAGCCGTTCGCGGATGGCCAGCAGATGGTACAGCGCAAACGTCAAATACGATTTGCCGCAGCCGAAGTCGACGATCGTGAGTTCCCGATCCTTCGGCAGATGAGGAATGACGTCAGCCACCATTTCAAGGAAGCGGTTGATCTGCCTATATTTATCGTACTTCGCCTTAATAACGCGTCCGTCCGCGGTCATGACGCCCAGCGCCTCAAGAAAAGGAACCGGCTCTCCCTCGGGGAGCACGTACGTCTTGGAACGGTTGTGCGAAGGCGCTTGGGCGGAGGCTTGGCCGTCCCCCTTCGTTTTGGCGGTAGGAGCGCCGCGCAGCACGGCGGCTTTGCCTTTTTTGCTGACGAGGATCTGAATATCGCTCTCGGGCGTCTTCAGCAGCGCCTGGCGATAGTCGGCTTCGACGAGACGCAGCAGTTCGTCCGCGGCATCGGATGGGGACAAATTCTGATGGAGCGCCTTCGTGCCCGCGAACCGCTCGAATTGATAGCGCAGCTCGCCCTTCAGCAGCACGGGCCGGATCGAGATCTTGCGCGTCTCCTCTGCTTTGCTGCGCGGCTGGCTGACGGTAGCCTGAATCAGCTTGCCCTCCAGAATCGCGCCTTGAATGATTTGTTCAAGTTCTCCGGCGTTCGCTTGCGTGCTCATGATGCCGTCTCCTTCGTCAGATTGTTCCACTGCCGCATACCTTCCCGCAGTTCTTCCCGCACCAAGCCGCCTTGGCGAAGTTGTTCATCCTCGAGCGCCTCCAGTCTGGCGTAAAAATCGCGACCTTCTTCCGGATCCGCATCCCCTGTGTCGAATAGATCGTAAAGGCTGTTCTCGGCGTCCGCATATCGGCCTGCGTACTCCTGCCATTGCCATGCGGCCCGCAGCGTCTGCGGGGCTCCTTCGGCAAGCGCGCGGCCGGCGGTCAACCGTTCCATGCGGCGTTCAAGATCCAGACCTTCGACAGACCCGTGCGTCCGCAGGACATAGCCGATGAGGCGCAGCGCCTTTTCCAGGCGCGGCAGGCTCTCCGACTCGCGTCCCATATCGGCCAGCACGTCGCCTTCCTCCTGGAGAAAAGCGCCGATCGCCCCGATCGCTTCCGCATCCGACCGGCCTCCGCCGCTGAACATCTGGATCAGGTCGGCGTCGGACAAGCCGAGCGCGAGTCTCGCCCGCAGCCGAAGCTCCTTGCTCAAAAAGTCGTCGATCAACTGCAGCGCTTCCTCGTGCTTGCCCTGCTGCTTAAGTCCCATCAGCGCGCCGAAGGCGACCGACATCTGATTGATCATGCGCATAAAATAATCGCGGTCAAACATCGGCGGCATCCCTTCCGGCGCCTTGGGCCGCGCCGATATATTCCAGGATCGCCTGGGCGAACGCCTCCGGCCTCTCCATCATTCCCATGTGCCCGGCGCCTTCCAGCAATCGCCGCGTCACGTTCGGGCCTTCGACGGGGAAGCGCTTCTCTTCCCCGATCACGTTGTCATGCTGGCCGGCAAGTAGGAGAATCGGCACCTGGAGGCCTTCGAGGACGCCGCGGCGATCCGGGCGCTCCTTCATGCCCAGCGCTGCGCCGATACCGCCCTCTGCGGGCGTGTGCAAGCCGATCGACTTGGCGCGCTCGACCTTTTCCTTCATCGGCTCCAGATTGCCGGGCGCGAACAGCTTAGGGATCAACGTCTCGATATGTCCCTGCATGCCCTCTCGCGCGATGCGCTCGGCCGCCTTGTCGCGGTTCGCTTTTCCCGCCTCGTCGTCGGCGAAAGTCGTGGAGTGCAGAAGCCCCAGGCCGAGCAGTCGGTCCGGATCGCGTTCTGCGAGCGCCAGCGCCGCGTAGCCGCCCATCGAATGGCCGAGCACGAACGCGCGATCGATGTTCAGCGCGTCGAGCAGCTGCACGGCGTCTTCGGCCAGCAACTCCATGCCGTATGTGCCCTCCGGCGCCGAAGTATCCCCATGGCCGCGGGCGTCCGGCGCCACGACGCGGGCGCGCGCGGACAGCAGCGGCAGCACTTCGTCCCAATAACCGGCGCTTCCGCAGTAACCGTGCATCAGAAGCAAGGGCAAACCTTGTCCCTCATCCGTATACGAGACGGACAGTCCGTTCTTCAATGTCAGCCTGTTGCGAGCCATGCCGAGCACTTCCTTCCGCTTTTTGTTTTATTTTAACGAACGAGCATACTTGAACTCAAATCCTGGGTATTGCAGCTGACCGGCTCCGGTCGGATGCTGGGTGCCAAGATGGCAGTCGAGGTTAGCGGGATCCGCGGAATCTGCAGAATCAGCGGGATCAACTGGAGTCGCGGGATTAGCAGATTCAGCGAAATTAGCGAAATTAGCGAATTCAGCGAAATCCGTGGAATTAGCGAATTCAGCGGGATCAACTGGAGTCGCGGGATTAACAGATTCAGCGAAATTAGCAAAATCAGCGAAATCAGCGAGATCAGTGGGATGCACTGGAGTCGCGGGTTTAGCAGATTCAGCGGACCGTATGACCTTTGAACGCAGCAGCCGCAGCTTCTGCGATACTTTTTGCCATTTCCATTACAGCGAATAGAGAGGCTGTCTGCAGCGTGATATAAGGCTTCGGCCCATACTCGCCCACGACCGCTGCGACGCTATAGTCGCCGACCGCCGGCAGCAAGGCGCCCATCGAGCGCGCAGGCGCTAGCGGCCCATCGCCCAGCAGATAGCGTCCAACGTTCTCGGGTCTGCCCAGGCAGGCGTCGATCGCGATGACGACTGCGTCTTCGGGCAGCTCGCCCGCCACGCCAGGCAGCCTGTCCGCGTCGCACGGCTCGCGCAACGTCCCGATCACGCCGGGCACCCCGCGCTCCTCCAGCATCGTGCCGACCAGCGGTCCCAAGCAGTCACCCGTGGACCTGTCGGTTCCGATGCACAGAAAAAGGAGCGGCTCGCCCGAATGACTGGCTGCTATGCGCCTGAAAAACGAGTCGAGCTCTTCGGCGTTCGAAGCCGAGTAATGTACGGGCGTATCGCCTGGAACGCGTTTTGCGGGCATATGTTGCCGCTCCTTTCGTTGGGCCTTCTCTCCGTTCAAGGTTATCATGCGGGCCCTCGTTATGCCAGCGCGGATGGGCGTGCGCTGTGTTACAATGGGATGAGCTTAAAAGGAGAGAGGATGCTGCGGATATGGATTTGTCCAAACCGACCCAAGAGAACGTGGAATATATGATTGAAGCGATTAAGACGAAGCTGCGGATGGCCTCCGGTGCGGCCATGCAGGCGTCTCACTTCAACGCGGAGCGCTACGAAGACCTGAAGGATATTTACGACATGGTTGCGTCCAAAGACCGGTTCAGCATCAGTGAGGTCGAGGCGCTCGTATCGGAGCTCGGCAAGCTGCGAGGCTAAAGCAAGAGAACGAGGAGTGCTGTAGCTGATAGCGGTGTGCCACATTCTTAATCGGTCACAATCGAGTCGGATGAGCGAAATAACAATGTGCCACACTCTTATTCGGCGCTGTGCCGGGCAAATGGGCGAAATAGCGATGTGGCACATTCTTATTCGGCGCTATGCTGGACAAATGGGCGTAATAGCGATGTGACACATTCTTATTCGGCGCTGTGCTTGGCAAATGGGCGAAATAACAATGTGCCACACTCTTATTCGGCGCTATGCCGGACAAATGGCCGAAATAGCGATGTGGCACTTTCTTATTCGGCGCTGTGCCGGGCAAATGGCCGAAATAGCGATGTGGCACATTCTTATTCGGCGCTATGCCGGGCAAATGGGTGAAATAGCGATGTGACACATTCTTATTCGACGCTGTACCGGGCAAATGGCCGAAATAGCGATGTTGCTTATAAACCAAAAACGCCTCCGCTGCTTGATGGCAGTCGGAGGCGTTTTTGGTGTCGCGGCGGTCGAGCGGCCGTCGCTATTGAGTATCTCGCACGCTGTGACTATCCCTGCGAACGCTATGACCATCGCAACGCACGTATTACTATCACTGCACACGCTACGACCATCGCTTCGCAGCGCAGCCTACACCGCGCCGGGCTCGAAGCCCGCCGCGGCCAGGAAGCGGCCGAACGCGGCGCGGCCGGCGGCGTCCTGCTTGAACACGCCGGCATCGCGCAGCACGGCGTGGAACTTGTCGCCCACGGCCGCCTGCAGCACGGCCTTCGCCGCTTCAGGAGCCAGCGCCGTGCCATGCGCGGCGACGAGCTCCGCGATCCAGACCGCGTGCTTCGCGAGCGGATGGCCCTCCGCGCGGAGAGCGGCTGCGTCGTAGACCGCTTCGCCGGTCAGCAGCCGCGCGACGTCGGCGAGCTCGGCGTCGAGCCGTCCAGGCAGCACGGCCAGGCCCATCACCTCGATGAGGCCGATGTTTTCTTTCTTGATATGGTGCAGGTCCCGGTGCGGATGAAAGATCCCGTCGGGATGCTCGTCGCTCGCGCGGTTGTTGCGCAGCACGAGATCCAGCTCGTATTCCCCGTCCGCCGTCAGCCTGGCGATCGGCGTGATCGTATTGTGCGGGACGTCGCCGCTTGCCGCAAATACATCAGCCGCTTCGTCGGTATAGCTTCGCCAATCCGCCAATACGCGGCCCGCCAATCGGAGCAGCGCCGCCCGGTCGCGGCTGCGCAAGCGCAGCGCGGACATCGGCCACTGCACGATGCCGCCGCGAACCGCCCGCTCCTCGCCGTGCGCCGCCCAGGCCGACACGCCCGCCTTTTCCATCGGGAACACGTGCCTGCCCGCCTGGAAATGATCGTGGTTCAGGATCGAACCGCCTACGATCGGCAGATCCGCGTTGGAGCCGATGAAATAGTGCGGGAAGGCGTCGACGAAGTCCAGCAGCCGTTCGAATGTCTCCGGAACGATCCGCATCGGCACGTGTTCGCCGCGCAGCATGATACTGTGCTCGTTGTAGTAGACGTAGGGGGAATATTGGAAAAACCATTGCTCCCCGCGCAGCATCAGCGGCAAAATCCGAAGGTTCTGCCTGGCCGGATGATCGGGCCGACCGGCGTAGCCGACATTTTCCGGGCACAGCAGGCACTTCGGATAATCGACCTTCGTCTGCGGCAAGCTGCGCAGAAGGGCTATCTCGCGAGGGTCCTTTTCCGGCTTGGACAAGTTAACCGTGATCTCCAGCTCGCCGTCCGCCGTCGGATGAAGCCAGTAGCCGTTCTTCGAGATTCGATCCATCCGAATGTAGTTGGAGTCGATGTTCAGCCGGTAAAACCAGTCCGTCGCCGCGCGCACGCCTTCAGCGGCCGCCACTTGTCCGAACGTGGCCGCCGTTTCGGACGGCCGAGGCATAAGCAGCCCCATGATCCGGGCGTCGAACAAGTCGCGCTGTGTCGTCGTGTCGTCCGGAATCAGCCCCAGCACCGCCGCGGCGCCGAGCAGCGGCTCCAACACCGGAACCGGACTGTCCAACTGCTCTTCCGGCAGCGGTCCGCCTGCCGGGCCGGCCAGGCCGTACAGCGCTAGCAGCGCGTTGTGCGCATAATCGGCGTCGAGCTCGCCAATCATGCCGCGCTGGCGCGCGAACTGAACGAGCCTGCGGATCAGCAGGCCAACCTCGCCTTGGAGCGCCTCTGTCATGACGCCGCCGATCGCGGCTTCGCCCTTGTTGCTCATCTCAAGTCATCCCTTCCGTCTGCTGTCGATCCTCTTGTTGCGAAGGCAGACTGCGGGCAATCCCGCCCCTACGCCTTGCTCCGCCCCGCCGGGAAAGCCGGCAGTTCACCGACATTCGCCATTGCGATATCGGCGACAGCCGGCGACCGGCTCCACACCTTTATTTGCCGTAACCGTTCGGATGCGCCGAATGCCACGCCCATGCGCTCTCGACGATCGGTCGAAGGTCTGCAAACTTCGGCGTCCAGCCGAGCTCCGTCCGCGCACGCTCCGACGAAGCGATCAGCACGGCGGGATCCCCCGCCCGGCGCGGAACAATCTTGGCCGGAATCGGATGTCCCGTGACTTCGCGGGAGACGTCGATGACCTGCTTTACGGAGAAGCCCGTACCGTTGCCCAGGTTGTAGATGGCGCTCTCGCCACCGCTGCGCAGCCTTTCAAGCGCCCGAATGTGCGCGTCCGCCAGATCGCTGACGTGGATGTAATCGCGGATGCAGGAGCCGTCTTCGGTCGGATAGTCGTCGCCGAACACCGAGATGAACTCGCGCTGGCCGAGCGCGACCTGCAGCACGAGCGGCAGCAGATGGGATTCGGGCGTATGATCCTCGCCGATCTTGCCGCTCTCGTGGGCGCCCGCCGCGTTGAAGTAGCGAAGCGATACGTTCTTGATGCCGTGCGCGACGTCGAACCAGGAGATCATCCGCTCCATCGCCAGCTTCGTCTCGCCGTAGGCGTTGGTGGGCTTGGTGCGGTCGTATTCGTCGATCGGCACCTTCTCCGGCTCGCCGTAAGTCGCGGCCGTCGAGGAGAATACGATGCGGGTGACGCCCGCCTTTTTCATCGCCTCGAGCAACACAAGCGTACCGTATACGTTGTTGTGGTAGTATTTTCCCGGATTCGTCATGCTCTCGCCGACCAGCGAGTTGGCCGCGAAGTGGATGACGCCGTCGATCTCGTTCTCGGAGAAAATTCGGTCCAGCAGCGCCTCGTCGCGAAGGTCGCCTTCGTACAGCTTGCCGCCGAGCAGCGCTTCCTTGTGTCCCTGATACAGGTTGTCGAGCACGATCACCTCTTCGCCCTTGTCCAGCAGCGCCGCCACCGTATGGGAGCCGATATACCCCGCTCCGCCCGTCACCAATACCGCCATATTAAATCTCCTCCTTCGCTTCGTGTACGCCGTCGCCGATGTCGCATACGTAAAAGTCCGCCGTCAGCCCGGTCGCCGACTTGTATTTGTCCCCTACTTCGGAGATGAACCGCTCCACGGAATCCTTGTGCACGAGCGAAATCGTGCAGCCGCCGAAGCCGGCTCCCGTCATGCGCGATCCGAGCACGCCGGGCACCTCGCGAGCCGCCGCGACCATCGCGTCGAGCTCCTCGCCCGTCACCTCGTAAAGATCGCGAAGCGAGTCGTGAGACGCGTTCATCAGTTGTCCGAAGGCGGCCAGATCGCCTTGACGGAGCACTTCCACCGAGCGGCCGACGCGGTCGATCTCTTCCACGACGTGGCGTGCGCGCTTCCTAACGGTCTCGTCCGCGATCAGATGCTCGTGCTCGTCGTACTGGCGAAGCGTCAGCTGTCCGAGCAGCGTCAGATCGGGAAATGCCGCGCGGAGGTCGCTCACGGCCGCTTCGCACTGGGCTCTGCGCTCGTTGTAGGCCGAGTCGACGAGACCGCGCCGCTTGTTCGTATTGCCGATGACGAGCTTATAGTCGCCCGATTCGAACGGAACCAGCTCATACTTCAAGGTGTCGCAGTCGAGCAGGATCGCGTGGTCCTTGCGCCCGTTGGCGACCGCGAATTGGTCCATGATGCCGCACTTCACGCCGACGAACTCGTTCTCCGCATGCTGCGACCAGACCGCGATCTCGACCGTATTCGCAGGCCGCCCCTCGAGCGTCAGCAGCGCGAACGCCGTGACGACCTCGATCGACGCCGACGAGGACAGCCCCGCGCCGTTCGGAATCTCGCCGTGGTACAGCATGTCGTACCCGTGCGACAGCGAGATGCCATGCTGCGCCAGCTCCCACACGACGCCCTTGGGATAGTTGGCCCAGTCGTCTTCCTCGGAGAACGCGAGATCGTCGGCAGGCACGGTCCGGGACTCGGCGAAGTTCGTGGAGGCCAGGTGAAGCTCGCGGTCCTGGCGCGGACGGATGAGCAGCGTCGTGCCGAAGGTGAGCGCGGCCGGGAAGACGGAGCCGCCGTTGTAGTCGGTGTGCTCGCCGATCAGATTCACGCGGCCTGGGGCCTGGAAGATACGAATGGCGGATTCGCCTTCGCCGAAGCGGGAGATGAATTGTTCGCGAAGCGTCGGATAATGAGGCATGTTGGGATTCCTCCTGAATTAAGGCTGCGATTTACTATCAGTATAACGCCGGAACTAGCGAACGGGAAATGGCCTGAAATGAGTACTCTATGGAGAAATGTGACTTCGTGAGGTACAATGCCGAGTAGAAGCCGTAAAGGAGTCCGATCCGCGATGAGCAAAACGCCGACTTACCGCGTCGCCTCGAATCCCGCGCCCACGCCGCCGCAGAGCCTTGCCGTGCTGTTCTCGGGCGAGAGCCAGACGCGGCCGCAGCACCGCGTCGGTCCCAAGGTCGTGGACTACTATCTGCTGCACCATGTGATCTCCGGGCACGGTACGTTCGAGACGGACGGCCAGTCCCATACGCTCGGCCCCGGCCATACGTTCCTTATCCGCCCGAAGCGGCTGTTCAGCTACGCATCCGACGGCGAGCAGCCGTGGAGGTACCGCTGGGTCGCCTTTGCCGGCGACCGTGCGGAGTCTCTCCTCGCCGAGGCAGGCTTCGGAGCGGACCGCCTGGTCGTGGAGACGGGCGCCTCCAGGGCGCCCGCCGACCGGTGTCGCGATATTTACGAAGCCTTCCGCTCGCGAAGCCCGTCGGCGTCGCTCGAAGCCGCAGGCCAGCTCCATCTGCTGCTCGCCTGCATGAAGCGGGCTGATCCGGAAGGCGCCGCAAGCCCGCAGAAGGCCGAGACGCACGGCGAAGAGCTCGTCCGGCAGGTGATCGGCTATCTCTCCACCCAGTATGCGGAACCGCTGTCGATCGAAGCGATGGCGGAGACGCTCGGCTACAATCGCGCTTATCTGTCCAGGCTGTTCAAGCGGCACACCGGCGTGACGCCGATCGCTTTCCTTACGCGGATCCGGACGGACCGGGGCAAGCGTCTGCTGCGGGAACGTCCGGAGCTCACGGTAGAGCAGGTGGCGTCCTCGGTCGGGTTTCAGGACGCCCTGTACTTCTCCAAGCAGTTCAGGCGCGCATACGGTACGACGCCGACCGGCTACCGGACCGATACGCTGCGCTCTTGAATCGGATCGAGCATCGAGTTCCCTCTTATCGCTGTAAATAGCGAGCATCGAGCGCTCTCGTCATCGCTTCGAAAGATCGACCATCGAGCGCCGTCAACGCTTCCGAATGATGGCGTTTCCATCGATTCTATCGATAATACATATGCAAATCGCTCGATAACCCCCGTCCCCGCGCGGATGATAAGATATTCCTCAACAAACCGACGAGGGGGCGATTTAGTTGTTGATCCAAGATCATTCGGCTTATAAAATATGGGAGAGTGCGATCAAGGTAAACGAGCGGCAATGGGCGTTCGAACGCCAGCTCCGGGAGACGAAGCGCCCCCGAGCCGGCCAGCATGCGACCTGGCTCGCGCTAATGCTGCTGGGTTCGCTGCGCATGCGCTGATCCCGCCTCAGACAGGTGGTGGCAAACGTGGACTTTATTTATATCCGTTCATTCATCGAAGTGGCGCGCTGTCACAGCTTCACCAAGGCGGCCGAAAACCTCGGTTACGTGCAGTCAAGCGTGACGACGCACATTCAGAAGCTGGAGCAGGAATACGGCGTCGTCTTGTTCGAACGGTTCGGCCGCTCGATGAGGCTGACCTCCGCCGGCGAGCAGCTCCGCGATACGTTCGAGCAGATCCTCGCGTTGTACGAGAGCTCGAAGCACCTCATCTCAAGGCCCGCCAAAGGTCATCTCGACATCGGCACGATCGAATCGCTGTTCTCCTTTTTTCTGCCCCCCGTCTTCCACCAGTTCCGGCGAGGATTCCCGGAGATCAACCTCCAGGTCCATCCGATCACGGAGACGCAAATTCTGCAGCTGATCAAGGCCGGCGAGATCGACATGGGCATCGTGCTCGACCAGCCGATCGAGGAAGAGGACATCGAGACGATCAAGCTTCGGCAGGAGGAGCTCGTGCTAGTCGCCAATCCCGGTCATCGCCTGCAGCATGCCGCCCAGATCTGCGCGGCGGACCTGAACGGGCAGTCTTATATCGCGACCGAGCATACATGCACCTATCGCAACGCGTTCGAAAAGCTGCTCGGCCGCCACGGCGTCGCGTACGACGTGCATCACGAATTCGGCAGCCTGGAGGCGATCAAGCAGTGCGTATCCTACGGCCTTGGCATCGGGCTGCTGCCCCGAATCGCCGTCATACGGGAGCTGTCGGAGGGCCGGCTGATTCAGCTGCCGTTCTCGCATCCGGACATTACCTTCTATACCCAGATCGTCATCCACCGCAAAAAATGGCGCGACCCGGCCATCCGCCATATGATCGAGCTGCTTCACGAGGCGGCCGGCCGGTGCGACGAAGACGCCATTCCCAAAGCGCAATGACGCAATAAACGATACGGGACATCGAAGAGCGCTGCGCTCCGCGATGTCCCGTATTTAGATCCGTCCTTTTATCGCCGCAGCGCCATGCCCTCCGGGTCCGTATGACCGCGCGAAGCCTCCTGCCGGTCCTCGAAGTTTAGCTTGTCCGCCACCAGATAGAGCGGGCGCCGCTTGGACTCTTCGTAGATGCGGCCGATATACTCGCCGAGCACGCCGAGCAGCGACAGCGTGATGCCGTGGAAAAACAGGCTGATGACGATGAGCGACGTCCAGCCCTCGGTCGTCGTGTCCGTGAAGATGCGCTGGCAGATGACGACGATCAGATAGACGAATCCGGCAGCCGACAGCAAAAAGCCGAGAATGCCGGCAAGCTTGAGCGGCTTCGTCGAGAAGGAGGTGATCGCGTCCAGCGACAGCCGGACCATCTTGCGGAGCGGGTATTTGGTCTCGCCCGCGAAGCGCTCCTCGCGCGCGTATTCGAGCCCGATCTGGCGATAGCCGGCCCAGGCGACCATGCCGCGGATGAAGCGGCTGCGCTCGCGCATGCCGCTTAAGGCGTCGCACACTTTGCGGTCCATCAGCCTGAAATCGCCCGTGTCCACCGGGATGTTGACCGAGGTCATCGCCGCTAGCGTACGATAGAACCACTTGGCGGTCGTTTTTTTGAACCATGTCTCTCCCTGCCGGGAGATGCGCTTGCCGTACACGACATCGTAGCCTTCACGCCATAGGGACAGCATCTGGGGGATTAGGCCCGGCGGGTCCTGCAGGTCCGCGTCGATCAGCACGACGGCTCTGCCGGACGCATGGTCCATGCCGGCTGTCACGGCGATCTGATGCCCGAAGTTGCGGGCGAAGTCTAGCAGCTTCACCTTCGGATCCCGGGCGCAGATCGCGCGCACGATGGAGGCCGTCCTGTCCCGGCTGCCGTCGTTGACGAACACCAGCTCGTAGCTCTCCCCTGTGGCCGACAGCACCTCGGTTAGCTTCGCGTAGGTGGTCTCTATGACTTCTTCCTCATTGTACATCGGGACGACGACGGACAGCGTCACGACAGCGGACATGCGGCTTCCTCCTCCAATTGCTTCACTTAAGCGACCCGTATTCTTCAGAATCCCCAACTCGGCAGCCAGCGTATGCCGAAGTTCATCCACTCGCGGCTGATGGTCATGCCGGTAAGGACGGGATAGAACCAGACGAACAAGACTGCGGCCCCCGCCACTACCAGGACGGTGAACGTTCTGCCGTAATACCAGCGCCGCTCCAGCCATCGGAGCATCCAGACGATGGACAGGATAAGCAGCGGCACCATCGGGAAATAGTGGTACAAAAACGTGATGCTGCGCGGCGAGACCATCCAAGGCACGTAAAACGATAAGTACATGACCGCGATCGTCAGCACCGCCTTGTCCCGGTCGCGCGCGCCGAGCCACCAGGACAGCAGCATGGCTACGAGACCGCCCCACCAAATTAGCGGGTTCCCGATGGCCGCGATGCTCTGGGCGTCGCCCTTCGCCAGATCCTTACCTCCGTAATACCATACCGGGCGAAGCATCTCCGGCCACGTATACCACTTCGAAGCGTACGGATGCTTTTCCTTTACGCCTTTATGGTAATTGTAGATGTCCTTCTGGTAGCGCGGCAGATCCTTCAGACCGTCGTCCGCTTTTGTCGCCTTTTCGTAGGGAATATACGATGCTGCATAGATGCCGGCCGGCACGGCCACGAACAAGATCAGGCACGAGAGCAGCGTCAGCGTCAATTTTTTGAAGTAGGCGGCGCCGTAGTCCCATCGGGATTCGCGCCCTCGGCGGTACAGCGCCAGGAAAAAGAGGATGGCCAGTCCCGCGCCCCCGTACATATAATTCCATTTGACCGCCGAAGCGCAGCCGAAGAAGATGCCGGACAGCGCGAGATAGCGGAAGCTACGGCCGAAGCCGCCGCCACCCCATTTCGTCTCCCCGTATTTGTACATGAACGTGTACATCAGGATCGTGAAGGTAACGCCGAAAATATCGACGTTGGCCATCCTAGAATGAACGAGGTGGAAACCTTCCAGCACGAGCAGCAGCGCGGCGATAAACGCGTAGCGGGTGCTGCGGAACATCGCCCGGGCCGCGGCGTAAAAGACCGGCACCATCAACGTGCCGAACACGGCCGCCATGAACCGCCAGCCGTACGGCGTCATGTCGAACAGGCGGATGCCAAACGTTAGAAGCCACTTGCCAAGCGGCGGATGCGTCCATTCGTAAGGCTGGATCTCATGGATGAATTCGTAGGCGGTTCGCCCGTGATAAATCTCGTCGAAATACATGCTGTTGCGATAGTCCGGACGGTACGGCGCCTCGTCCTGCTCGTCGAACACCTGCTCGCCGCCGCCCTCCGAGGTCGCACCCTTGGCGCCGGACGGCGCGATGGCCGCGATAGGCAGGCGTGCCTTCGTGCCGGCCTCGAAAAATCCGGCTTCGTACAGACTGTAGCCGGTTCTTTTCGCCGTAAATTTCATATACCGCGCACTGACGGGCTTGTCCTCCGCCATCCATGTGAATACGCGTCCCGTCTTGTGTTCGACCGTCAGGTAAGGCGTCCAGTTCACGCCGTCCGCGGAAGAATCGATCTGCGTTTCGCCCGAAGCGCCCGGGCCCTCGTACAAGCTGATCCGGCCGACCTGCCGTGTCTCTCCGAAGTCGGCTACGAAGCCCTCGCCCGAGGCGTCGGGCCGCCAGAACGTCTGCGGTGCGTGCCGATTCCCGAGATCGTGCAGAGAGAGCCAAGCCGATATGAGCATCAGCGCAGCGATCAGGATGAAGTCGATCCGGCCCCAAGGCCTTCGCTCGCGATCGTCGGCGTTGCCGCGGCTCCAGCCGTACGAAGACAGGCTGCTGCCGTACTCTTGTGATTCCATGAACGTCCTCGCCCTCTTTGGTAATCTGCTACCTATTGTAGTCTAAAGCGGGCCTTGCGGAAAGTCCCGCGATGATTCACGCCCTACCCCCAAGGGTAAAAAAAAGCAAGCAAGACGATAACTCTTATAACAAAATGGCACAGCCATTACAAGGAGGAATTCACATGGCAGGAATGGTAAAAGGTGCGATCGTAGGCGGCGTAGTCGGCGCGGCCGCAGCGCTGCTGCTGGCTCCGAAGCCGGGCCGCGAGATGCGTCAGGACCTGGTGACGGCCTACAACAAGTCGATGGATAAATCCAAGCAATGGGCGTCCAATGCCGGCACGAAGACTTCGGAGCTCGCCTCCAAAGTCGGACAGCAAGCTTCGGACCTCATCAGCCAGACCAAAACGGCCATGTCGACCGCGAAGGACGGCATGAATTCCGCGAAGGACGACATCACCGGTTCGCTTCAAGAAGCGTCGAAGCCGAACTAAATCCCTTCAAAAGCCAACCCCGAGCCCCGCTCGGGATTGGCTTTTGTCTGTGCGCAATTTACCTTAAAGGGGCGAATTATGATGACGGGTTCCAACATCGACAAATATGATTCCGATATCGACCGGACAACTTCCGACAGCGACAGTACCGGTGCATCCAAGTACGCTTCCGATGCCGACAGCCGCCCCTCGGATCCGATCGCGACCCGACCTGTACAAGAAGCGGAAAACGGCAGCATGGTGCAGGACTTCGACGATCTCAAGCGGCTGGGACGCGACATGGAACGCGTGAAGACCGGCAGCGAGCTGAGCGAGGAAGGCCTTGTCAGCGACCCCATCCAGGAAAAAGCATAGCTGACATTGAGCCGATAGCCGTAATTACGCACAAATAAAGGAGCCTCCGAAGAGGCCCCTTTTTTATTGCAAGCGATTTCAACCGGTTTCCTGAATACCGTACTTAATGGCTTCCCTGTTCAGCAGCGACTTCAAGTCTGACGCATCAAGCTCACGGTTCAGCAGCGATACGACTTCGATGGAAGGCACGCCTTCCCTGACGAATTCTCCTCCGGACAGATGGTAGCCGAATTCCCTCGCAATCGTGTACGATTGGCAGAGTTGGTCCGCCGCGTGTACAGCTTCTTGTTCGGTTGCATATTCGGCTAAGCGATTGCCGTTGCCAAGTGGCGTTTTGCGCGATTGGATGCTAAGGGTATGGGCCTCGTCCTTCTGCCTGACCACGATGTCGCACTCGAAGCATTCGATACGATACTTGACTGTCATCATGTCCACCGCCTTCGGCGAAGTGAATGGTGTAGCTTACCGATTATTACCCGGCACGAAGGCGGTAGAAACAGCGGATCGTAATGGAATTAAATGGACGCCTCGTCGTCTTCCGGCTCCGTGAGCCATCCCTTGAGCTTCTCGATCGCGCGGCGCTGAATCCGCGAGATGCTCATCTGCGATACCTGCAGCCGGTCGGCTGCGCTGCGCTGGGACAAGCCTTCCTCGTAGAGCAGCAGCAGAACCTGCCGTTCCTCGGGCTTGAGCTTCATCATCGCTTCCTGAAGATCGATCCGGCGGTCGACCCCGGCAAAATCATCGGCGGTAGAACCGATCAATTCGCCGAGCGTAGCGGTATTCTCTTCTTGGGAAACCGGCGTGTCCAGGGAAACGTAATGATGCAGCTCCCGGCCCGCCAATACTTCGAGCGTATCTTCCACGCTCATCTCCAGGAACTCGGCGATCTCTTCGACGCTCGGCGAACGTTCCAGCCTCACGGTCATCTCGTCGATCGCTTGCTGGACGACAAGTCCCTTCTCCTTGATTCGCCTTGGCACTTGTATGTACCAGGATTTGTCCCGGAGATAGTTTTTCATCTGGCCGACGATGCTCTTCATCGCATACGGCTCGAACGGCATGCCCAGGTCGGGGTCGAATTGCTTCAGCAGTCTGAAGAGCGTCATTCGACCGACCTGGAACAGGTCCTCCTGCAAGCTCTGGTGGCTTCGCGACATTTTATGCGCGGCCATCCTTACGAGCGGCTCATAGTGGCGGATGAGCTCCTCGGCCAACTCATTTCGCAGCGTTTTCTGATATTCAAGAAGCTTCAAGATCGCGTCGTCGGGCAGACGGGCGCTCGATTGAAGGCTCATACCGGTTCTTGCGCCAGCCGCCGTTTAGTGAGGATGACGCTTGTGCCTTGATTGCTTCGGATCTCCACCTCATCCATTAGCGCCTGCATCAGGTAAAGTCCCAATCCGCCCGACTGGATTTCATCGATGGACTTACCGTGCAAGGTGGACGTCGACCGGTCGCTCACTTGCTCGAAGCTGATACCCGAATCGCTCACCGCAATCTGAAGCCTGTCATCGTTCATGATCGTGAAGGAAACCTCGATCTGCCCGGGCTGCGAATGATCGTAAGCATGCAGCACGGCATTGTTGCACGCCTCCGAAACGGCAACTTTCATATCTTCGATTTCTTCGAATGAAAATTTCATCTTGGCCGCTATGCCATATAAGGTCAAGCGGATAATATCAACGAACTCGGCTTTGGCGGGTACCGTCAGCGTCACTGTCCCATCGTTTCTCATCGTTGTTTCGTCCTCGTTCCCTTCGGATTGTAATTGCTTATTTGCGTTAAGCATTGGGAGAAGCGGCCAAAAACGGGGTAATTCCCGTCATGTCGAATAGTTTCTGAATCGTCGAAGGCACTTCTTCTACTCCGAAAGGGGCGTTGCGAGAATGACGGGCCTTCACGATGCTGATCAGAATTCCGATACCGGTGCTGTCGATGTATTTGAGATCTCTAAGATTAAGTACGAGCTTGCGGTCCGACAACTCCATCAAGGGCTCCATGACGGAGCGCATCTGCGAAGCCACCTCCAAGTCCAGCTCGCCCGCGATGCGTACGACGGTCAGGCCGTCCAGATTCTCGGTTTGAAACGTCAACTTTTCGCTTTGCATACGAAACCCCTCTCCAATCATTCATAAATTTTATTACCCCTCGCATTTGCCTATTGAAACATCCACTCGGCAAAACCGGCTTTGTTTCGCGGCACTCCGCGATCGGGTAAAGAAGCATAACCCAACGTTGGATAACTTTTCACGAGGGAGCTGAACCACGATGGACAAAAACGTCGATATCGACAGACACGAAGTGCAGGAGAAATCGGATTCCAGCATGGTCTGGTCAACCTTTATCAAGTATGCCGCCTATCTCGTCATTTTCTTCGGCGTATTGTACTTGATTATCCACTACCTGCTGCCGCTCGTCTAATCGCCGTCCGCATTGGACATACTTGGACGAGTCCAATTCAGATGGAGGCGTTATTTTGCACCCGCTCCACTTCGGTTCGCTTCTATGGCCTTCTTCCGGCGGTTCGCCGGTCCGCTATCCTCCGCTAGCCGGCGACATCGATTGCGACGTCCTCATCGTCGGCGGGGGGATAACGGGCACCCTGACTGCCTTTGCGCTGACGTCTGCCGGCCTGGATACGGCGCTCATCGAGGAGAAGCGCATCGGCTCGGGCAGCACCTCCGCGAGCACAGGGCTTTTGCAATATTCCAACGACGCCATGCTGACCGAGCTCGCTTCAGAGATCGGAGAAGAAGACGCCGTTCTTTTTTACCGCGAATGCAAGCATGCCGTCGAGAAGCTATGCCGCCTGGCCGAGCGGCTTCCCCTCGATGTCGGCTTCAAGCGTCGCAGCAGCCTGTACTATGCCAGCACGGAAAAGGACGTACCGATGCTGCATGCCGAGTACGAAGCGCTCCGCAGGAATGGATTCAGCGTCGACTGGTTGAGCGAAGATCGCGTTCGCTCGCTTTTTCCATTCTCGAAGCCGGCAGCGCTCGTTACAAACGGAGACGGGGAGATAGATCCTTACCGGATGTCCGTGCGGCTAGCGGAGTTATCCGCCGGTTTGGGCTTGCGAATCTATGAAAATACCGCTCTGAAGTCCCTCGAGGGACCGAAGGGCGATTTGCGCTGCCACACCTCCGGCGGCGTCATCCGTGCGCGATCCGTCGTCTTTGCCGTAGGCTATCGGCCGAACATCGCAGGATCGGACGCCATCCGCGTTAAGCTGGCGAGAACCTACGCTATCGCCACCAAACCGATACCCAGCTTGGCGCAGTGGCATGAGCGCTGGCTGATCTGGGAGACGGCCAGACCCTACTTTTACGCCCGCACGACGTCCGACGGCCGCATTGTCCTCGGCGGCTTGGACGAGGATTACCCGTACCCGACGGAATCTCGCGCAGAACTGAACCAGCGCGCGGCGCAGCTGTTGCGAGAAGCCGAGCGCCTGTTCCCGGGACAGCCGCTGGCGATCGATAATGCCTGGAGCGCAACCTTCGGCGAATCCGCGGACAAGCTGCCGTGGATCGGCGAAGATCCGGAACACCCTGGCCGTTACCTGGCGCTTGGCTATGGTGGCAACGGCGCGGTATACAGCATGCTCGCAAGCGGCATCGTGCTGGACCTGCTGCAGGGAAGGACGAATCCGCTGAACGACATCGTCGGGCTTCGCAATCGAAGAACCGGTCTGCCCAAGTAGCGCAGACCGGTAATTCTTTTTTTTTGCGCGGCCGTCAGTTCACCACTTCAACTGCGCCGGCCTGGCTTAGCAAGGCACTAGCTTGATCGTCGGGTCGTTCGTCCACGACGACGAGATAGCGTCCTTCGTTGACCTGCTCGGCCAAGCGGTCCGCATCGCCATCCGGCAAGCCCAGGTCGGAGAGCACGGAATCGGTGTCCGGCCCGTCGCCGTCCCAATCCAGCAGTCCGCCTGCGGGCGTCACGATGCCAGGCGCCACGACTCCCGGCGGCACGACGCCGCCGACGTACCCGCCGGTTCCGCTCAGCTGCGGCGTGGCGAACAGACCGGCTGCGGGAATCGCGCCTTCGCCATCCCAAGTTCCCCCGTCGCCGTCGCCGGAGAACCGCTCCCTGGCGGCTCTGATCTCCGCAATGCCCTCAAGTTGAATCGCATCGCTCGCAGACAGCAGAGGCACGTTTTCTTCGTTTTTGACAATGACGCGGACGGCGTCGCTATGCGCGCCGTTCGCTCGCAGAAGCTCTACGGCATCCAGAACGTGCTGTTCTTTTTCGAAGATCCCGATCGTGACTCCCAAGGGCATTCCCTCCTTATAGGCGGTAAAGCGCATCATCGCCTTTTTGTAGTTTTACCCTCGCAGCGCCGCTTTGAACCGCGGCAGCGATCGCGCACGGAAATGGCTTCAGCGAAGCTTGCGGTAAATGCGGTATTCATCGTTCCAGGTCTCGTAGCGGCCTGCGAAGCTCGTAAAGGCGACCGACTCCTTGTTGCCCAAAATGAGGAAACCGCCTGGAGACAGGCTGTCGTAAAGCAGCCCGTGAACCCGCTCCCGCAGCGCCGTATCGAAGTAGATCATTACGTTGCGGCAGAAAATGACCTGGAATTCGTTGAAGGAACGGTCCGTCACCAGATTGTGCTCGGCAAATACGATCCGCTCCAATAACCTCGGATGGAGCATGGCGATCCCGTGGTTCGACTCGTAAAAAGAGCCGAACGATTCCGTGCCCCCGGACGACTCGTAATTGTGCGCATACAGCTTGATCCGATCAAGCGAAATGACGCCTTGACGGGCTCGCTGAAGGCTGGACTCGCTGATATCCGTCGCATAGATGCGCGACTTGGCCAGCATCCGGGCTTCTTCGAGCAGGATCGCCATCGAATAAGCTTCTTCGCCGGTGGCGCAGCCGGCATGCCAGACGCGCAGGAACGGCGTTTCCTTCAGCAGAGGCATGATGCGGTCCCTAAGTACCGTGAACATGCCCGGATCCCTGAACATCTCCGTGACGGGAATGACCAGATCGGAGAGCAAGCGCTCGAACGCCTCCCGGTCGTGGAGTACGAGATTCTGGAGCAGGGATACGGTCGCCAGCTGTTCGCTGGACGCGCGATGCCAGATTCTGCGCCTGAGCGAGGGGTACGCATAATTCCGGAAATCATATCCGTAGCGCTTGAAAATCGCCTCGAGAAGCGCTTCGATTTCTATTTTTTCCAAGCGTTCGTCATAAGGGCTTATGTCTAAAAAGTCAGTCACACCAACCACACCCTAATGGAAAGAAAAGCCGTTCGACTGTATTCGGCTTCGCCATTTGATCAGCGGCGCTCGATGTCGACGAATCGATCGTCGCGCTCACTAGAGAGAATACATTGCCCGAGCGGCGGCCGACAAGCATAACTTTCCCCGATGCGTCCGAATTGTCTCGTATGTATGGTGTCTTCCTGGCCGCGCCCCTCAGCGCAGCGCCTTCTTCACTTCGACTCTGACCAGGCAGCGATCGTCGGGCCTGCGGTCAAGCGACTCCCGCACCAGCAAATCCTCCAGATTCTCCGTCTTGCCCTCCGATTCCAGAATCGTGCCCGTGAGCTGCGCGATGCGCTGCTCCATGTCGCCCGGGAATAGGTCGAGCAGGCCGTCCGTGAACAGATGCAGAACGTCCCCCTGGCCGAGGCGGGCGGTCTCCGTCTGGACGTCCATCTGCTCGAACATGCCGATCGGCGGCGCCGTCGCGCCCAGCTGCTGCGTGCCGCTGCCGTCGCCTCTGGTGATCAGCCCTGGCGGATGTCCGGCGTTGACGTATTCGATGATGCCGTTCTCCAGATCGATCCAGGCGCAAATGCCGGTGCAATAATACTGAACCATCTCGTTCTCGTACTGCAGCTGGAGCAGCCTCCTGTTCAGCTCGTTGACGATCCGCTTGGGCGTCACGGTCGTTCGCATAGCCTCATGCAGGACGGAAGCGGTGAACATGCTGATGAGCGAGGAGGAGATGCCGTGCCCCATCGCGTCCATGATCGCGATCAGGTAATGCTTCGAATCGAGCGCATGCCAAGCGTACAGATCGCCTGCCAGACCTTCCGATGCCCGGAAGAAGGCGCGCATCTGCAGGTTTTCGCCGTCGACGTCGTTCGGCATGACCGCCTCCTGCACTTGTCTCGCCAAGCTGAGCTCTTCGTGCAAGCGGCGGTCCCGTTCTTTATGCCAATCGAGCTCGGTCTTCAGGCGCAGGGCGGATCGGATGCGCGCCAACAGCTCGATCTTGTTGATCGGCTTGGTCACGTAGTCCGTCGCCCCTGCGTCCAGCGCTTCCGCCAGCTTGCGGGAATCGCCGATCGCGGTCACCATGATGACGGGAATATCGCGGAGGATCTCGTCCTTCTGGAGCATGCCGCAGGCTTCGATCCCGTCCGTGCCGGGCATCATCAGGTCAAGCAGAATCAGGTTGACCTGCGCTTGCGCCCCGCGACCGTCAGATCTAAGTATGCCGAACATCTCGTCCGCCGAATAAGCGACCTGCACGTCCTCGTAGCCCGATCGGTTCAGCATCTCTCGGACAACCATCACGTTCATCGGATTGTCGTCTACGACCAAAATGCTCATAATTTCGATTTCTCCTCGTTTTCTATCATACGTTAAAGGTATCGCAGCCGCTGGCGACTGTAAAGCAAGCCGGCAAACGGGAATAAGGAATGAGCAGGCGCAGCGCCTCTCATTCCTTATTCCCGTCAGCCCGCGTTCTTTATTCCGCGACGCCGCGCAAACGAACAGCTTCCGTCAATGCTTGGCCAGCACGAGCACTTTGCCCCGGTCGAGCTCGGCTTCGTACTGTTCGGCTTCGCTGGCGTCGAAGCCAAGCGCCTTGATCTTGGCGCGCAGCTCGTCTCCGCGATCCCTGAACAGATTGGCGACGGACTGCAGCACGCCTTCTTCCGAAGCGCCGATCGTGTTCGCGTTCGCCACGTCGGCGATCCGCTCCGTCCGGTTCTCGCCGTGCGCCAGCACGTAGATTTCCTCTTCGCGATAGCCTTGGCGGTGAAGGTCCTTCACCGTGTCAAAAGCTTCGAGTCCGTTATTCACCAGCTTGGCGTACGCTTTATCCATTTTGAATGCCTCCTTTAGGATCGCTGTCGCAGTAAGCTGCGCATATACGTTAACCTAGGCTTTCATAAGCGGATGTCGTCAGTTATGGCTGTGACCGTTATATACCCGATGCGCGCCCGGTTGAAACGGCTCGGGGACGTAAGCGGCGCTGTCGTACAGGCGCGGCTCCTCTTCGGCCGGCTCGACCGCGCGGACCGCCTTTTCTTCCTTGTTTTGCTGCTTCGCGGTGCGGATGGCGGATACGACGTTCATACCGATCTTGAACCACTCGGTCCACGTCTTCTTGTGCTCCGGGCCGGGTTCAAGCGCGGCGACCTGCTGCCGTACGGCGCGGGATAAAGTAGACGAGATTTCGCGCACCGCGCCCGTCGTCTCCTTCAGCGTCGTACCGGCGTTGCGCGCGGCCTGGAAGAAGTCGTCGGTGGAGCGAATTTTGTTTTTGACGTCCTCGGAGATGACCTTGACGTTGTTCGTCAAATCCTCCACCTTCGTATGGAGCATCCCCACCGTCTGGTTCGCTTCTTTAATCGTGCCTTGCACGGACACAAGCGTCTCGCGGGCGGCCTTCAACGTAACGATCAAATATACGCAGAGGGCGGCAAAGCTGATCGCGACGACGACGACGCTCCAAGCCATCAGTGCCTGGTTGCTCATGCGTATCACCTGCCTTTCTTGTTCGAATCGGTGTCACTTGCATATCGTCAATTACCCTTGCCGGCATACCGCGAAACGACTCGAGCCGCTTTCCCCGATAGATTTGCAAAAGGCGCGGACACGTAAAACTGACAAGTTAATGTAGGATTATTTTGGCGTCCTGAAGGGGTGATTCAGCCCCAAGGGCGAGTGGTAAGGATGCAGCAAGATCATACCGATGCTCGAAACTAGCGGGGCGAAACGGGCGAGGACATTCACCGAAAGCCCGGTTCGAGAAGGCGGTCGAGCCCGCGAATAGCGGATTGCTGAGGCAAGCCTAACCCGCCACGATCCCGCAGGGTATGACTATCATTCATACTTAGGAGGCGTTCTTATGTTATACTGGGCATTTATTTTCCTGCTTGTGGCGATCGTCGCCGCGATCTTCGGCTTCGGCGGCATCGTCGGCGCAGCCGTCGGCGTAGCCAAGTTCCTGTTCTTCCTGTTCATCATCCTGTTCGTCATCTCCCTCATCTTCGGTCGTCGCCGGAATTTATAACAGCTGAACTTTAATAGGAAGTAGAGCGGCGGTATGCCGCAAGCGAAAAACAACCGGCACGGGCATCGCCCGCTGACGGTTGTTTTTCTGTTTTCCGACGGAATCTCTTCTTTTATGCTGGGAAACGGCGTTTTTGGAAGCGCCAGACGACAATTCCTGTTTCAGGCGCAGCTAAAATGCGTTAATTAAGTACATGCCGCAAGCGCCGCATAGGCAGGCAACCCCGAATCGGAGGTCGATCGTCCATGCAAGCTTTGCTCGTTGCCGGGGAGCCAAGGACAGGCGGTCTCGGCGGATGGATGTGTCCCGTGGCCAACCGGCCCTGGATTGAGCATCTGATCCGAAACGGCCGTGACCAAGGCGTCCGCGACTTCGTCGTCGCCGCGCGACAGGACGAAGTCGGCGGCATTCGAGCCCTTCTGGGCGACGGCGTCAAGTATGGCGTACATATCGCATACTTAGCCGGATGGGAGCCGCTGGGCGCGGCAGGCGCGTTAAAAATCGCGGAGCCGCTGCTGCAAGACCGTTTCGTCGTCGTTCAAGGAAATGTCGTTCATACGTTTCGCCTGGACCAGGCCATGGCGCATCATGCGAGGGAAGGCGCGAGCGCGACGCTCTGCCTGACGGATTCCGGCTCCGATACGCCCTACGGCGTCGCCGAGATCGGACCCGACGGCCGCGTATTGTCCCTCGACATGCAGGCAAGCCCCCAAGATGCGCCGTCTATCCTTCTCAATTCGGGCGTATACATGATGAGTAAATCCGCGCTGACGCGGATTCCGGAGGAACGCCGCGTTTCTCTGGAAAAGGAGCTGTTTCCTCTTCTGATCGGCAATGGAAGCGAGGTCATCGGCTATATCCAGGACGAATATTGGACTGCCGCGGACACGCCCGAGAGCTACGCCCGGCTGCACTGGGACGTGCTCGACCGCAAGCTTCCGCTCTCGATCAGCGGTACGGAAATGAACGAGAAAGGCATCTGGATCGGCAAGGGCGCCCGGATCGGCAAAGGCGTGCTGCTCGTGCCGCCCGTCGTCATTGGCGACGATGCGGTCATCGGCGACAAATCGATACTCGGCCCCTACACCGTCATCGGACCGCGCAGCCGGATCGGCAGCGGCTCTCGAATCTCCAGGTCGATCCTGCCCGAGGGATCGGTCGTCAGCAAGTCGTCGCGGCTCAGCGAGTGTGTACTCGGCAACGGCGCATCAAGCGCCGAAGCTTCTCTTTTAGCGCGATCAGATTAGCTATAACATGCTGGAGGTGCGACATTAATGAGTCCAAAAACTTTTCAAATCGCCTATGTGAGCACCTACGTACCGAAGAAGTGCGGTCTGGCCACGTATACCCACCATCTTCGCGAAGCGGTTCGCGGTGCGCACAACGGCATATTTCCCGATCCCGTCGTTGCGATGTGCAACGAGGACGAGCGGGAGCTTTATAATGAAAACTGGCACTACCCCCTGCTGAAAAACGACAGGGAAGAATACCGGAAAATGGCGGATTACCTGAACCGCAGCGCCGTGGATATCGTGTCGCTGCAGCACGAATTCGGCATATTCGGAGGAGAAGCAGGTTCGTACGCGATCGATCTGCTGAGCAGGCTGAACAAACCCGTCGTCACGACTTTTCATACCGTGTTCGAAAATCCGCAGGAGCCTTATGCCGCCGTACAGGCTGAAATCGCGAAGCGCAGCGACCGCATTCACGTCATGAACCGCAAGGCGATCGGTTATCTGAACGACAACTTCGGCGTTCCGCTGGAGAAGATCACTTACATCCCTCACGGCACGCCGGTACCGAGCCGGGCCGACCGGATCCGCACGCGCAGCGAGTACGGCTGGGAGAATCGCAAGGTCGTCTTTCAATTCGGGCTGCTCAGCCGCAGCAAGGGCGTCGAGCTCATTCTGCGTTCGATGGCGGCGGCCGTAAAGGCGGTGCCGGATCTGCTGTACGTGCTGGCCGGCCAGACTCATCCCGAAGTACGCCGGCATGAAGGCGAAGCGTACCGGGAAGAGTTGAACGCCTTGATCGAAGAGCTTGGACTGCAGCACCACGTGCGTATGATCGACCGCTACATTCCGGAGGAGGAGCTAACGTCCCTGCTGCAGGCTTGCGACCTGTACGTAACGCCGTATCCGGGCATGCAGCAAATCACGAGCGGCACGCTGGCTTATGCGGTCGGCTTGGGGCGGCCCGTGCTCAGCACGCCATACATTTACGCGAAGGATCTGCTGCAGGGCAGCGAGGAACTGCTGCTGCCATACGGCGACGTCGAGGCGTGGGGCGTGAAGATGATCGAACTGTTCTCCTATCCGGAGAAGCTCAAAATATGCGAGAAAACGGCTGCCGATATCGGCAAAAGCATGCACTGGCCGGTCGTTGGCCAAGAATACCTGCAGCTGCTCGAACGGACGGCGGCAGAGAAACGTTGGAGGATGGCCGATGTTATCTAATGCGAAGGGGCGGAGCCATCCGCCCTCTTTTACCCATTTGCGGAGATTGACGGACGATACGGGTCTTCTAGAGCATGCGCTGGGGCGTACGCCGCGGCGGCAGGAAGGGTACACAACGGATGACAATGCCAGGTCTCTGTGGGTCGTAACCGAATGGCTGCGCGACGTACCCGGCTCCGAGGTGAGCGACGCGGACCGGGCGCTGCTGCTTGACCTGGCTTCTATTTATCTATCATTTATGCTCTGGCAGCAAAAAGAAGACGGCTGGTGGCATAACAACGTCGCTTACGACCGGTCTCCGGAAAAGGAAACCGTGTCCTACGACTGTCAGGGGCGATCGATCTGGGCTTGCGTGGCCGCCTGGGTCGGCTTGCCCGATTCGCACCGCGATGCGGCGGCAGCGATGTTCGAATGCGCGATGCCTACGTTCTCGCGTATCGCTTCGCTTCGAGGCAAGGCCTATACGCTCTCGGCGTGCGCATACGCCCTCGAATCCGAGCGGCTCGGCTTGATCAGCTTCAAGCCGGGCTGGCGGGAGCAATTAAAATCGCACGTCGTCCGTCTGCAGGAGGAGCTGATCGACAAGTTCACCCGCAATTCGGACGAGGCGTGGCGCTGGTTCGAGCCGGTCATGAGCTACGGCAACGGCGTGCTGCCCTGGGCGCTGCTGCGCGCCTACAGGGTGACGCATGCCCCGGAAGCGCTCGAGATCGGGCTCGACAGCCTGTCCTCCCTTCAAGCAGCCATGACCGCCGAGCAAGGCTGGTTCCGCCCGATCGGCAATTCCGGCTGGCGGTCGCGCGAGGGCAGCAGCAAGTGGGATCAGCAACCGCTCGAGATCTTCAAGCTGGCGCTCGCGCTCGAGGAAGGCGCGGCTGCGCTCGAAGAGGCGGGCAAGCAAGGCGTCACCTTGCTGCTGGCTTACGAACAAGGTGCCGATTCACGCCTGGGCTCGGCGGCAGGCAGGACGCAGGGCGGCGAACGCGGTTCGGGCGGATTCCGCAGCGCCGGCTCGATCCGGGCGCCCGAAGTCGGAATTGCGCTCGCGGTACGCTCCGAGACGGAGGACGGACTGTCGGGCGCCGGCACCGACTCGCAAGCGCAAGTCGGCCGCGGAAGCGGAGCCGGGGCGGAGCGGATCTTCGGCAGCGGAAGCGGCGAGGGAAGCGGAGCGGAGCGTGGTCTGGGCAGTAGAAGCGTCCAGGGAAGCGGTGCGGAGCGTGGTCTGGGCGGCGGAAGCGATGAGAGAGGCGGAGCCGGGACAGAGCGGAGCTTTGGCAGCGGGAGCGGAGCTGGGCCGGAGCGGAGCTTTGGCAGCGAGAGCGGAGCTGGGCGGGAGCGGAGTCTTGGCGGCGGAAGTGGCGAGGGACGCGGAGCTGGGCCGGTGCGAAGCTTTGGCAGCGACAGCGGAGCTGGGCCGGAGCGGAGTCTTGGCGGCGAATTGGGAGCCAAGCATCCTGAGGATGCCCACGCGATCGAAGTCGCGGACTACGCCGCACAGCTGCGGGCGGCGCGCAACCGCTGCCTGGATTGGTTTTTCGGCGCAAACGATCTCGGCGCGATCATGGCCGACGAGCGCGACGGCAGCGGCTGCGACGGCCTCCAGGAAGACGGCCCGAACGTGAACTGCGGCGCCGAATCCACCATCTCTTACCTCATGACGGCAGCCATGTGCCGGCAATAGGACTTATACTTTTGATCCCCCGCGGTCCGCGGGGGATTTTATTTGTCGATACACAAACATATGGAACGTGTGATCATTCCATCCTTGCAGCCTACTAGCAGGAGCCCATGTGCTTCCCAAGAACAGCACTTCAACCCATCTATCCCGGCCGCGCGCCAATGTGCTTCCCAGGTACAGCACTTTAACTGATCCACCCCTGCCTCGCCCCGATGTGCTTCCCAGCGACAGCACTTCAACCCATCTACCCCTGCCGCGCGCCGATGTGCTTCCCAGGAACAGCACTTCAACCCATCTACCCCTGCCGCTCGCCGATGTGCTTCCCAGGTACAGCACTTCAACCCATCTATCCTTGCCACGCGCCGATGTGCTTCCCAGCGACAGTACTTCAACTAATCTACCCCTGCTGCGCGCCGATGTGCTTCCCAGAAACAATACTTCAACTAATCTATCCATGCTGAGCGCCAATGTGCTTCCCAGGTACAGCTCTTCAACCCATCTATCCCTGCCACGCGCCGATGTGCTTCCCGGGAGCAGCACTTCAACCCATCTACCCCTGCCGCTCGCCGATGCGCTTCCCAGGAACAGCACTTCAACCCATCTATCCCTGCCACGCGCCGATGTGCTTCCCAGGAACAGCACTTCAACCCATCTATCCTT